>Ga0209433_10000162_pt1 | contig 20566 bp, 25 predicted proteins | sample METZYME_5_50m_FD_187552 | JGI IMG/M metagenome (GOLD analysis project Ga0209433, IMG submission 187552) | Marine microbial communities from oxygen minimum zone in mesopelagic equatorial Pacific - METZYME_5_50m (SPAdes) (version 2) | ecosystem: Environmental > Aquatic > Marine > Oceanic | place...
CTTTTAGATCAGTTATGACTGAAACTGAAAATACTTCTATTTCAAGAGAAAGATTTATTGACTTTGTAAAAACATTAGGATTGCTTTTATTAATAATTAACTCATTTATTTTTTTAGGTGTTAAAAAATCTGGTGGTGAATTTATAATTTCTAATTTATCAACAAGCTCAGATTCATTTATGACAATTTCATGGTTCACAGTAGGTATGTCATTATTTATGTTTGCTATGGGATTTAGTAATTTAATAGCTTGGTACTCAAATGTAGGTAGAGATGGTAGTCAGTGGAATTATTTAGTTGATAGAATAAATGCATTGATTGGCCCAGTTCTTGTTTGGGTAATTGTTATAACTGCATCATTAAATATTCTTTTAAACCTAAATATGATTCCAGATTTCCTAACAACCTATGAAGATGGAGTAATTTCTTCAGTAGAATTTTCTCTATGGCCTCTATGGATGGTATCTATTTATTTAGTGATGGTTATGTTTGCACCATTTACTATTTATATTCATAAAAAATATCCGTATTTAGGTATAACTATATTTATAACCTTAATAATTCTCATAGACTCACTCAACTTTCCAATTAATTTTGCCTATTTAAAAATATTTAACTATTTATTTTTTTGGCTAGCTATTCATCAGATTGGTTATTTCTACGCAGATGGAAAATTACAACTTATAAATAAAAATATTTTCCCCTCAGTAGCTATTTTTTCTTATGGTTATTTGTATTATCAGCTTTATATAAATAAATTATTTCTCTCATTTTCAAGTTATAGATTATCTGATTTAAATAATGAAGATCCTCCGACAACTGTTTACTTTATAGCTTCTATTGCTCTTTTAAGTTTATTATTTAGTTTTAAAAATATTTTAGAAAAGCTTCTTCACTACAAATATTTTTGGAGGATATTTTCCTTTTTACATTCAAATATTTACACAATTTATTTATGGCATTTAATTGTTGTTCTTTCAATATACTTATTTGCTTTACCAGTTTATGTTGGTTTGTTTTATTTATTAGCTGCAACATTAGTATTTGGTAATTATGAAAGATCAATATTTAGATTATCTTCGAATTTACTTAAAAGGGTAAATCCTTTGCAACCATGGCCTACACCTATTAAGGCAAGATTTTCTATGGGAAATTTTAGTCTTGCATGGGTATCTGCATTACTGATTCTTTTAGGGATAGTTCACTTGACTCTAGGCGGAATTGGTCAAAATGGTTTTTTTAATTTACGTGAATTTTATTTTATGAGAAGTAATACATTTGAAGGAATGGGTCGAATTATTACTGGAATACTTTTATTAAATGTTACTGTTAGAGGTTTAACGTATAAAAAAAGAATAATATTTGTATCTATATTGTTCACGTTATCTTCACTGTTCAGCAGGTTAATTATTAATGAAAGTATTACTTATTTTGAATATGGGTTTAATTCGTTTCTAATTTTGTTTTTTATTGTTTTATTACTTCAAAAACGTAACTATAAAATACAAACTAAGGTCAAATAATTGTGAATCTTCCAAAAGGCGAAACCAGACAAGAGCTTCTAAACAGAGCATTTTTGTATATTTTACTTATTTCTATTTCTGTTCTTATATTTTTACGTGTTAAGTCATTAATTTTTGACCTATTTGTAGCAGTTGTCTTAGCTGCGCTTGCTGAGCCGGTTGTTTATAGATTATCAAAAAAAGTAGGAAGAAAGTTAGCAGCATTAATTTCACTTTCTGTAATTCTTTTAGTTATTGGTGCAGCTTTCTTTTCAATTATTCCAATAATGGTTCAAGAAATTTATTTTTTGTCTTCACAAATACCAGCGTATTTTGATAATTTTATTGGATGGCTTAATGTTGAAGGATTCACGGTTTCTATTCAAGCTACTGATTTAGAGTCACAGTTCGATGCTCTTATAAAAGATTATGGGAGTACGGTCGGTTCCAGTGTTGTTTTTGCAGGCCAGGGGTTATTGAGGACCTTGGGTCATATTTTTATAATTTTCTTTTTTACTTATTATTTGATTAGTGAGGGTGACGGATGGAGAGTAAAGCTCAAAGAATCTTTGCCTAGTAATATTTCTACATCAATAGATCAAGTGTGGACAATTGGTGTATCTAAAGCCGGAGGTTTTATTGTAGCTAAGTTTATACTAGGTGTACTGGCAAGTATTGTTTTGTCAGTAGCTTTTTTACTAGTTGGCTTACCTTCACCTATTGCACTTGGCGTCTCTGCAGGTATTTTGTCTCAATTAATTCCAGTTGTAGGCACTTTTCTAGGAGGGCTGGTACCTTTTATAGCTTCTATATCTTTAGGCACAACATCCATTCTCTCAACAATTTTAGTTCTATTGATATATCAAATAATTGAAAACTATTTTATAAGTCCTAGAGTTACAAAATCAACAATGGAGATTCATCCGGCTGTAGCAGTATTTTCTACACTCTTTGGTGCGTATACACTTGGTGGAGTTGGGGCAATCTTAGCCCTGCCTGTTGCCGCTACCGTACAAGGGGTTCTTGGAACAATAATTTCAAATAGAAAGTAATTAAAAAAATTGTTTAATCTTCCTGTATCCGCAATTAAAGCCTTAGACAGTTTACTTGAACACATACAAGAACAAACCGTTGAGCCGATAGAGGAATCAATAAAAGGAGCACGTAAAAATTTTAAGGCAGGAAATTATCTGGCAATTGCAACTTTATTTATCCTCTCAGGAGTTTCAATTGTTCTATCACAGATGTTTGAAGGTCAATATTTTATTCAGTCACTAATTTATTTTTCATTTGCATTATTATCTTTATTAATTTTTGGTTTAATAGTTTGGAGAATATTGAAGTGAGTGAGTTTTCAAAAAATTATAAAGATTTAAAAAATCAGATATCTGATAAAGATTCAAAGGTAATACCTTATTTAATTTTTGGTATTGTAATTGGAAGGATATTTGAAAAAATTGTTCGCGCCAAAAAAAAATTATTTAAAAAAAGAAAATGAGTAAAAGAACACAAAAAGTAATTGTAATTGTTGTATCTAGTGCGATGGTAATCACTTTGCTACTTCCTCTTTTATCAGCAATATAAATTGAATCTAGACAACGAATTAATAATTGTAAAAACTGATAACAACAAGTATTTAGCGGTTGTTGATATTACTAAAGAATTTATAACAAATGAAGGTAAATTTCACTTTAAAGATATTACATCTATTCCTAGTATTTTAAAATCTTCTACAGGTCAGGAATTTAAAATTTACAGACCTACATTTAAGGAATTTATCTTAAACATGAAAAGAGGGCCTCAAATTATATATCCAAAAGATATTTCTCAAATTGTTATTGAATCAAATATCTCATCATCAAGTAAAGTTTTGGAAATTGGTACAGGGTCAGGAGCGTTAACTTTGTACCTTGTAAGTATATTAAATGAAAAAGGCTCTTTAACTACTGTTGACATTAGTAAAACTAATCAACGAAGAGCAAAGAAAACTATCGAAAGATACTTATCTACAAAAGAAATTAATGAAGAATATAATTTAAAGTTTATCAATCAAGATCTTAATGATTTTAATTTTTCCGAAATTTCAAATGAAATAGATACTATAATTACAGACGTTCCGGAACCCTGGATATTTTTTGATAATAACAAAATTAATACTGATATAGTTTGGGTTTCATACCTACCTTCAATCACCCAAGTTATAAAAACAAAGGAGTGCCTGGAATCAAATAATTTTGAAAATATTGAGGTTAAAGAAGTAATTTTAAGAGATTGGTACTTAAATAAAAAAATTGCAAGGCCAGATAATAAACTAATATCTCATACAGGATTTTTGTTATCAGCTAGATTTATAAAGTTTGATTAAGGCTCAATCATTATGCACTCGCCAGGACATTCTTCTGCAGATTCTACTACAGCATCTTCTTGTCCGTTAGGTACATTTGCTAAACCTTCAGCCCCGCCTACATTTCCATGCTCTTCAGAGAATATTTTTTCACCTTCTTTAACGTAGAAAAGACCGTCATCTAAACCAACGAAAACATCCGGAGCAATTTCCTCACAAAGGCCGTCTCCGGTACACAAATCTTGGTCTATCCAAACTTTCATAATGTATATATTACAATGATGATGTCTTATATAAATTTATTTAATAGTATTTTTGATAAGCAAATCTAAAATAAGAAATAAAAGTTATGAAAAATGTATTAAAAAGATTAATTCAATTACTTAATTTATTCAATAATGATATAAAAATATCCACAAGCAAAATTAAAGATTCAATACCAGATTACCGCGATTTAAATGATCAAGCTTTTAGAAGAGCATTTGAGAGAGATAAATCATTACTTAGATCATTCGGTTATCTAATAGAATACAATAACGATAAATGGTCCCATGATGAATCAGGCTATACCATGGGTGGTTCATATATTTTTAATGATATTAAAAAAAACAAAAATGTTAATTTAAGTAATTTTTTTAACACATATTTACTTTTAAAAAATAATTATTCACTTCAAGGAATTAATGATAAAAAAACAGAAATGATTTCTAAGATAACTAAAGCAACGAATGAAAAAAGAAGATTAGGCTTCGAATATCTTTCAAAATATAGAAAAGTGAAACCACAAGGATTAAGACTTTTTAATGGAACTTGGTACTTAGGTGCTATTGAAGATAGCAAATTCAAAACTTTCAAACTTGACTACATAGAAAATATGAGACTGGGTAATAAGGAAAATTTATACAAGACCGAATACAAAAATATAAAATTCTCTTGGGAAGAACTAGAAGATTTGATGATAATTCATATTTCTATTCCAGATAATCTATATGAAGTAAATAAAAATGTATTTTCTCATAGAGTTGTTAAAAGAAAAAAAAATAATCTCAAAGTAATCAAGACAAACGATTCTAATGGTTTATTAATCTTTCTATTACTTTGTGATGGATCATATGAAATTCAAAAATTAAACAAAGTTAATTTAATTAAGGATTTGTTAAATGTCTAAAAAAATAGATTTCCAAATTTTACATAATTTTATTCAATTTGTACAAAGTAAAGAGAAATGGAAAATATCTGAAATTTTAGAAAATATGAAAATAACCAAAAAAGAATTATTTTATATTCTTGATATTTTCTCACAAATTTATACAGATTATGATGACATTCTTATTGATTATGAGGTAAATGAAGATGCAGAAGAAATAAATTTCTTTTTTAACGATTCTGTTGTTGAACTTTCATCAATTAACGATTCAGAATTATTTAATTTGTATTATTTACTTACTATGCAAGATAACTTTGTTGCTTTAAAGAATTCAACAAAAGAAATTATGGAATTCTACAAAATACTATCAGAATATTTTGATATAGATGGATTGCCCACAGCAGATGATAAATCTGATAGCTTTTCATTTGAAGAGATTAATACAATAGAATATATAAAACTTGGAAAAACAGAAGCACAAACATATTTCATTAATCCAATAGCTTTAAAATCAAATCATGACGGTAAAATTTTAGAAGCTCTTGATATACATGAAAAAGTAATTAAAACATTTTTAATTGATCGAATTGTAGGTATAAATATTAATGAAAGTATTACAAGTCAAACATCTTCAAGATCAACTATCAGAGTAAAATACCAAATCAAAGATAATAACTTTCTCAAGACATTAGACAGTACAACATTCAAAGTGAATCAAGACAATCTAATTATCAATTTTTATTCTTTCGAAAATGCAATCGATTTTTCAATAAAAAACAGGCAGTACATTAATGTATTATCACCCGTAAAAATTATCGATGAAATTAAAATAAGACAAGATAATCTATTGGAGAAATTGAATGAGTTTAATTGAGCTAGTAATAATTGTTTTACTTTCACTGGGTTTATTGGATAAGTCAAAATTATCTAAAGCAGTTAAATTTTTATCAAATAATGATTCATTAAAAAGAGAAATTATAGGTGATGAATCTATAGAAGAAAAATGGGTATGGATAGAAGAGGAGTGAAATGGAACAAAAACCATTTTTTGACCATTTTAAAGAACTAAATCAAAGAATTATTTTATCAATAGTTATTTTGATTTCCGCGTTTGTATTTTTTTACATGAACTACATAGATATTTATAATTTATTAACAGATCCGTTAGTAAAAGCTGGCTATACAAAATCAGATTTAGTAGCTTTTACTATTTATGAAGGATTTCAAGTAAAAATATCAAATACTTTGCTTGTATCTTTTATTGCAACGTTCCCAATAACCTTTTTAATCATTGCAAATTTTGTTAAACCTGCTGTAAATGATCTTAAAACCATCACATACATTATCTACATATTATCTTTTTTGTTACTTTTTTATGGTGGTTTACTTGCAGCTTATCAAACTTTTCCAATAGGTATAAAATTTTTACTACAATTCAATGAATCAGAAATAATTTTAAGAACCCAAAATTATTTTCAATTAGTTTCTAGAATATCTTTAATTTTTGGTGTTTCTTTTCAAACACCTCTTGTTATTTATTTTTTGATTAAAAAAAATATTCTTAAGTTATCGTTTTTTACAAATAATAGAAAAGAAGTGTTCATTTTCGTGTTGATTTTTTCTGCTATTCTAACCCCAACTGGTGACCCAATAACGTTATTTGTCTTTACAATACCGTTGTATCTTTTAATTGAATTAGTGATTTATTTGAATCGAAAAAATTAGTCATATGTATGTTTTAGATCAATTTCAAATTGATGCAATTTCTGATATAAAGGGTAATAATAATGTATTAGTTGTTGCACCAACTGGTTCTGGTAAGACTCTTATTGCAGAGAAGTCTATAGATTTTTATCTAGAAAAAAATAAAAATATATTCTATACAACACCAATTAAAGCATTGTCCAACCAAAAATATAATGATTTTAAAAAAGCAGGAGTAGACGTAGGGCTTTTAACCGGTGATAGAACTATAGATAAGGATAAAAATCTGATTATTGCCACAACTGAAATACTTAGGAATATGATTTTTAGTAAAGATAAAAAACTTGAAAATACAGGTTTAATTATTCTAGATGAGGTCCATTACTTAGGTGATACTGAAAGAGGCACAACATGGGAAGAGATTTTAATTCATGCAGATTTAGGAATAAAATTTTTATGCCTATCAGCGACAGTCAAAAATAAAAATGAGTTTTTGGAATGGATTGTTTCCTTGAGAGGTCCTACATCCTTGATACAAAACAATCAAAGACCAGTCCCATTAGAGATATCTTTGATTACTACTAATAAGCTCTCAAATAGTATTAAAATTTTAAAATCAACAAACAAAAAAAAAGATAATAATAATTCTAAGTTATCAAAATTAACCCAGAATGTTAAAAAGCCAAGTTTAGATGAACAGGTCAATTTTCTTGAAGATCAGTGGTTAACCCCATGTATATTTTTTCATTTTTCAAGAGAAAGAGTAGAATCAAAAGCTAGACAACTAGCAAATAATCGAAAAGTTGTTGATGATCACAAATTAATTAGAGATAAATTTTATGAGATATTTGATGACTTAGACTTATCAGACCATACTCTGTTAAATTTAGATGAACATTTATGGATGTGGTCCAGGGGTGTCGCGTTTCATCATGCAGGGTTAGCTCCAATTGTTAAAGAATTTATAGAATTCTTATTTTTAAATAAGTACATTAATTTTTTGTTTGCAACAGAGACATTAGCATTAGGAATTAATATGCCAGCAAAGTCAATTTATTTAGACAGATTAAATAAATATGATGGAATTAAATCAAGATTAATTTCTCGATCCGAGTTTCTTCAATTAACTGGACGAGCAGGTAGAAGAGGTATTGATGATAAAGGATATGCTTTTCTATCATTTGATAAAAACATTAACCCAGAATGGTACTCTAATTTGTTTACATTAGAATCAAGTAACTTAAATTCAGCTTTTTCCATAAACTATTTTTCAATACTTAATTTATTGAATATTTATTCTGCAGATGAATGTATAGAAATCTTAAATAAAAGTTTTTTTGCATTTCAAAATTCATTTAACATAGATAGTTTAAAAAATGCATTTAATTCAAAACTTAAAGTTCTGGAAGATATAAATTTCATCAATACAAGCATGGGAGAAACTCTTATTGAAACCCACAGGGATCAATTAATTCCCTCTATATACTTGTACAATAAAATTAAATCTGTAAAAACATTTGAGTTTTATCTTATGTTTGTCTCTTCTGGTATATCTTCAAATATATATGATGTTGCGACAAGCGATGAGTTTGATGATCTATTGAGTTATTTTGAATCAAGTCTGGAAATTTTAAACAAACTAGAAAATAAACACAGTATCAAAAAATTTACAAACCTAAACTTAACATGGTTCAGTATATTTTATGAATTTTATAAAACTAACAATATCGAATATGTTGTAACTAAATTCAATATAAACATTGGAGATTTTATAAAAGCAGCGAAAGAGGGGTCTGAACTCTCAAAGAAACTATTTAATATCTACCAAGACCAAGAGTTTGAGGCAATATATAATATGTTTGACAATAATTTGATCCAAAAATCTATGTCATGAAAACTGTAGTAATTATCCATAATTTAAATTCAAGAGGTAAACATATAAATGAAACATACATTAAAGAATTATTAAGCAATAAAGGAATAAAATTTCATTATTTTCAAACAATGGAAATATCTGAAATAGATGAAATAATACAAAAATACAATAATCCATCAGATTATCAATATTGTTCTATTGGTGGCGACGGTTCGTTAAATGCTTTAGTTAACTCATTAATGAAAAACAATATCACAATGCCTGAAGTATCGTGCTTACCTGGTGGCAGTGGTTCCGATTTTATTAGAACTTTCGCTCTTCCTCAAAATATTGAAGAAGCAATAGAGCATTTAAGTAACCAAAATTTTTACGAAGTTGACGTTGGTTTAATTAAAAATGACAAAAATATTAAATACTTCATTAACGTTTTAAATATAGGATTTTTAGCTAGCACTGTTGAAGTAAGTGAAAAGTTTCCAAATTTATTTAGAGCATTTAGATATCCTTTAAGTTTTTGGATAAAAATAATAACTGCTCGAGCAAAAGAGATGTCTATTTCAAATGATAAATATGAATTTACTGGAAAGGCATTTAACATTTCCGTTTGCAATGCTCAATATTTTGGTGGGGGATGGAACATATCTCCAAAATCAAGTTTGCAAGACGGATTATTCAATATACAAGTGTTTGCAGTCACTAAAATAAAAGCAATGCAAATATTTTTTCTAGCTAAAAAAGGGTTACATTTAACACAATCTTCAGTCAAACTAAAAAGATTAAGCAAATTAACTGTCAATTCTATAGACCCTATTGAGATTGACGGAGATTTTTTTGGGTATGGTCCAGCAGATATATTTATTAAAAATCGTGCCATACGGTTTAAAATTTAGTAATATTTAATCAGCAAATAGGAAAAATAATGGCAAAAAAAGAACAAGAAGAGCTTGAAGAGCCAACGTTAGAAGATCTAGAAGAAGAGGAAGATTCTGATGATATTGAGCCTCCTGCAGAGGAAGAAGAAAAAGAAGAAGTTGAAACTGAATCTTTAGAAGCAAGAGTTGAAACTGAAAAAAAATCTGTTGAGGATGCAGATGAATCTGAAGGATCTTTTATGTCTGTTGATGCTGCTGAAAAAAGAAATGTTAAAAAATCTGACCTTAAATTAGATGAGGTAGTTCAAGACATACAAGCAGATGAATTTACATGTTCTGTTTGCTTTTTAGTATTAAGAAATACTGCGTTAGCTAAACCAAGAGCTAAAGTTTGTGTAGATTGTGTATAGCCATTCTGATTTTGGTAAATCATTTAAATTAGAGATAGCTCAGGAAACTAACAAAGAAATTCAGAATAAGTTTTTTAACGAACTGTCAAAAATAGACAAAGATTTAATAGAGTATTACAAGTCGTTTAGTACACCTGAAGATAAATATTTTAATTTATATGCAGATGATAATATCATAGGATATTCAAAACTTACTTTTCAGTTTGATTATGCAGTATTGTCAGAAATTTATATATTAAGTGAATGTAGAGAATTAGGACTGGGTACTTTTATGCTTAATTCTATAAGGTCATATTTAGAAGATTTAAAAATCAAATTAAGAACTATCACTTTACCAAGTGATAGAACCGGTAAAAACTTTTATGAGGCTAGCGGAATAACAGCACGTATTTTGCTTATGGAGGAAAAGCGTGATAACAATCGCTACAGACCTTGATGGAACAATTTATAAAGGTACAGAATTAATAGATGGTGTAAAAGAAAGCTATAAATATTTAATAAAAAACAATGTTGATATATTTTTTATTACCAACAATAGTTCACAGACTCCATATGAAATAAAAGAAAAATTAGAAAATTTATTGAGTTTAGAAGTAGAATTATCGAAAATTATTACTCCATTAAATATATTAGAATCACTATTTGCTGATCAAACCATAAAAATATTTGTATATGGATCTTCAAACTTAAAAAAATTTGTAAAAAGTATAAATCAGAAAATTACAAACATAGATCAAGCAGACTTAATTCTGATTGGAAGAAAAAATAAAAATGAAATTTCCAAAATTAATTTAATGAAAGATTTTATACAAAATGGTAAAGATGTTTTATGTTTAAACAAAGATTTAACTTTTCCATCTGAAAATGAAGATTTACCTGGGAATGGTGCTGTGGTAAAAATGATTGAAGATGATCTTGATATCAACATTGATTCATTAGGAAAACCAGATAAATATTATGTCCAATACTGTAGAGCGAAAAATTTCAATTTTGATTATGTTATTGGTGATAGAGTAGATACCGATATCTTTTTCGGTAAAAAAATTAAATCTAAAACAATTCTTGTAGAATCTGGTGTTAAAAACTTTGAGTCTACAGATTTAGCAGATATCAAATTAAAGTCTTTTTCAGAAAGTGTACCTTTTATAATTTGATAACTTAATTATCAAATATCCAAAAAGATAACCACCAATATGAGCTTCCCAAGAAATATTTGAAGATCCTATAGCTATAAATATCTGAGATACAAACCAAAAGTACATAAACGTTCTTGCTTTTATCGTTGTTGGAAACAATATTCCAAATGGAACTAACACTAACAATTTTGCATTAGGAAATAAATAAACATATGCACCCATGATTCCTGATACAACTCCAGAGGCTCCAACAACTGGAACAAGGCTATTAAAATTTATGATTGTATGAACACCTATACTTAAAAATCCAATTATTAATAAAAAGAAAGAAAACCTTATTTTTCCTAATTTATCTTCTACATTATTTCCAAATATCCAAAAACTCCACAAATTTCCAAGAATGTGTACAAAATTAGCATGAAAAAAATTGGAAAATAGAATACTTATGTATATATTTTTTTTTGGAAACACTAAATCATTTCCCAATAAACTGCAATCATTGCCATAAAATTGAGTACCTGAAATGGGTTTGTTGAGAAATAGTTCACATGGTATTGCTGCAAATTCATAAAAAAAATTAAACAGCTCATTACTATTTTTAGGTTGTAGCAATATGTAAACCAACGCAACTGAGATAATAAATATTCTAGAAATTATGGGAGTGTTCTTTGCTGGATTAATATCTGAAATAGGAATCATTTTATGAACATTATAAGTAACGTGTAATATAAATATATGAAAAAAATTTCAATTGTGACTTCAAAAAAATATTTGAAATCAAAACATTACGAGACTCTTATTGAAATATTGAAATCTAATGATACTGAATATGATGTTGTGAATATTGACGAAAGAGATAAAAAAAATTCAAAATTAGAACAAAGTAATTTACTTATAAGTGTTGGAGGTGACGGAACTGCATTAAGGGCAATGAAAATTGCTTGGCTTTCTCATTTACCAGTTCTTAATATTGGCTCTGGAAGAATTGGATATTTAGTTAACTCACTAAATGAAATTGACTTCCCAAAGTTCTTGGCTGATAAAAAACCTGATAATATTAAAAAACGTACTCCAGTAATTCAAAATGGAGATGAAAACCTTCCTGCTTTTAATGAAATTGTAATAATTAAAAATTCTCCAACACGAATATTAGATATGGAACTAGAAGTATATAATCAAAATGTAAAATTGAGAGCCGATGGAATAATTATTTCAACTTCACTTGGTTCTACAGCCTATAATTATTCAGCTGGTGGCCCTATTGTTCAAACAAGTTTGGAAACAATGATTATTACACCAATATCTCCGTTTACTAAATTTCCTAGATCTATAGTTGTTGATAATGGTTCTGAATTAAATATTAAGATTCCTAAAGAACAACATTATTCAATTCAGTTTGATGGGGTAGAAGAATATTTAAGTGATACTAAGACTGATGAAACATACAATTATAAATTATCTTCTCGAAATCTTGAAGTTTTAGCAGAACTTGATATTCCCAAATTGGATTTATTTTTAAATCAAATACTTAGATAGTTCTTTAATTTAAAAATAAACGTGTTATTATTTTCACGTGACCAAATACATATTTGTCACTGGCGGTGTAGTCTCTGGTCTTGGTAAAGGGATTACTTCTGCGTCTCTAGGAAACTTGCTCAAATCACGCGGTCTAACTGTAGTTAATCAAAAGCTTGATCCATATATAAATGTAGATCCTGATACTATGAATCCTTTTCAACATGGTGAAGTTTTTGTTACCGAAGATGGTGCAACAACAGATTTAGACCTTGGACACTATGAGAGATTTACAGGAGTAAATTTAAGAAAAGATGCAAATGTCACTACCGGAAGTATTTATAGAAAAGTTATTGAGCGTGAAAGAAAAGGTGATTATCTTGGAGCAACTGTACAAGTAATTCCTCATATTACAGATGAAATTAAAAGAAGAATTAAAGGAATATCAAATGAAGTAGACGTTCAAATTACTGAAATTGGTGGAACTGTCGGTGATATTGAAATTTTACCTTTTTTAGAGGCTGCAAGACAAATACGTAAAGAATTTGGTTCTGAAAATGTCATGTTTGTTCATGTCACTTTAGTTCCGTTTATTGGGCCTAGTACTGAGTTAAAGACCAAACCTACACAACACTCTGTCTCTATGTTGAGAAGTTATGGTATAAGTCCTGACTTAATTGTCTTAAGATCCGATAGAAACTTAACTGATGAAATAAAAAGTAAAGTCTCACTTTTTTGTGATGTAGAGTCAGATAATGTTATAAATGCCCCTGATTTGCCAGATATATATGACGTTCCATTAAAAATGCTTGAGGAGGGTTTGGATAGCGCTGTTGACAAGAGACTTTCTTTAAATTCAAATAAACCTAATCTTGATAGTTGGCGTTCAATGATGTCTCTTAAAGATGGTGTAAATCAGAGTGTTGAAATAGCTATTTTAGGAAAATATTTTGGTTTACCTGATAGTTATATGTCAGTTGTTGAATCATTAAAACATGCTTGCTTGCAAAATAAGGTGAACTTAAATTTACATTGGATAGATGCTGACAATTTTGAAGTAGAAGAATTATCACAACTTCACGGTGTTGTAATTCCTGGAGGGTTTGGTTACAGGGGTATTGAAGGGAAAATTACTGCCGTTCAGTATTTGAGAATAAATAAGATACCGTTTTTAGGAATATGCTTAGGTCTCCAATGCGCTGTAATTGAATTTGCTCGTAATGTCTGTGGAATAAGTGATGCAAATTCTAGTGAATTTTCTCAAACATCAAACAACTCAGTTATTGATATTCTTCCAAATCAGAATCTTGAAAAAGATGATGTAGGTGCTTCAATGAGATTGGGCACATATCCATGTAAGATAAAGAAAGATACTTTGGCTTCTTCTATATACAATAATGAAATAGTTTATGAAAGACATAGACATAGATATGAAGTAAATAATAGGTTTAGAAATCAGCTTGAAGAAAATGGCCTAATATTTAGCGGTGTATCTCCTGACGAAGATTTAGTGGAGATGATTGAAATAAAAGATCATCCTTATTTTGTAGCTTCACAATTTCATCCTGAATTTAAATCTAGACCATGGGAACCAGCACCTATGTTTAATTCATTTATTGAAGCGTCAAAGAAAATTGAAGTAACGCAAAAAACAATAGATGATGAAGCAAAAGTTAGAGATTAGTTTATTAATTGATTCTTATAGAGACTTTTTAATTTATGAAAAAGGATTGTCTGAGAATACAATTGATGCGTACATTAGTGATATAAATAAAGTATCTAATAATGATGTGTACTTCAATATTGACAACTTTATTACAACTAAATATCTTAAGAATGCTGAGAACAAAAAATATTCTGGGTCAACAAAAAAAAGGATACAATCATCAGTTAATCAATTTATAAAATTTTTAATAGAAGAAAATTTTATAAGCAATATTGAAATCATCAATATCTCCATAAGGTCTGAGCAAAAATTGCCAAACATTCTCTCACCATATGAAATTGAACAACTGATAGATTTTTATGATCATAATTTATTTATTTCTTCGAGGAATAAGACAATAATTGATTTTATGTACTCAACAGGTTGCAGGGTATCTGAACTTATAAATATTGAGGAATCAGATATTGATATTGATGATGCATTTGTAAGGCTTGAAGGAAAAGGATCAAAACAAAGAATTGTTCCTTTGGGTTCTAAAGTAATAGTTAATCTTGAAAAATATCTTGAATTAAGAAATCAATTTAAAAATATTAAAAATAATTACTTGTTTATCTCAAAATCATATAAAAAATTAGATAGGACGGCAGTTTTTAGAATAATTAAATCAACTGGAGTGAAAGTAGGAATTAATACAAGTATATACCCACATATATTAAGACACTCAGCAGCAACTCATATGCTTGAGGGTGGATGTGATTTAAGAACGGTTCAAGAATTTCTTGGACATAGTTCTGTTTCAACTACACAGATATATACTAAAGTTACTAAAGCATTTTTAGAAGAAGCATTTATAGAAAGCCATCCTAGATCATGAAAGATATGTTTATAAAAGCTAGAAGAGCTGTTAGATTTTTATTCTATAAAGATATTTCAGTTGTGGACCAGCTATTAGTTTCAAAAACTTTAGAAAATTCGGAATTAGAAATATTATTCTGGAAATTAAATAAAGCAGATAGACATCATTCAATTGAAGTTCTACATAGAACCATGAAACATACTGACAATAAGAATATATTGAAGCTTGCCCTTCTTCATGATATTGGAAAATCTATTTCAGAATATTCTTGGATATTTAGAATCTTTACTGATTTAGGAATATATAAATCTAGAAAATCTGAGAATTACAAAAATCACGAAGATATCGGATATGAATTATTAAAAGAATTAAATGATGATGAAGCATCAATATATTACTTTGATAATTTACTCTCAAATAAAAATAAAATATTAGATAAAACTGATTTTTAATGGAAATAAACTTTTTAATTCAGAGTTTAGAATCGTTACTTATAAAATATTCAAATAATAAATCACAGATTGAAGAAAATCTGCATGAACTTATATCTGGATTAGAACAAAAAAATTTAGATAGTGAAATAGAGGGTTTTGCTGATTTTATACTACTTGCTTCGTCACTTTTTGAAATGAAAGCTAAAAGATTACTTCCTCAAGATGAAGAAATTGATTGGATTGACGAAGTACAGATAATGAAAGATAAAGATTTGGCATTTGCTAGGCTTCTACAATTTAAAGCTTTTTCAGAAATTGGTATCGCATTGGCTTCACGTATAAAAAAAAATGAAAGGTTTTTAAATTCATTTAAGTATTATCAAACCGGAAATCTATTTCCAAAACCTGATATTGAATACTCAATTGATAATAATAAATTTTTTGAAACTTCAGTTGAAGTTTTTCGAAGATATAAGACTATACAAGGTTTCCAACATATAGATAAAGACTTACCTGATTTACAGAAAGCAATAGACACCTTTCTTTATGAAGTTGATTCTAGAATTAATACTTCTTTCGAAGAACTTATTGATAAATTGAATTCAACAGAAGAAGCAGTAGCTTTTTTTCTAGCACTTTTAGAAGCGGTAAGGTGGGGATTTATAAAAGCTGAACAAGAATCAAATAGTATTAACATTAAAAAGCAATGAACTATAAAAAAATAATTACCTCAATATTATTAGTAAGCGATGGTCCAGTTGAACATTCTTATTTTTGTGATAATTTTGAAATTTCCAAAGAAGAGCTTTTCGTTTATTTTTCTGAAATAAATAATAATTTAATTGAATCCGATTTTGGATTTAAAATTAAATATAACGATAAAAACTCAGATTTTTCAACAATAGATGATGTAACAAAAGAGTTAATTGATTTTAAACCACCATCAATTTTGAGAGGTTTGTCTACACCAGCACTTGAAACACTCTCTATAGTTGCTTATGAACAACCTGTTACAAAATTAAAAGTTTCAGAGATAAGGGGAGTAGAATCAGAATCTTCTTTAAAAACATTAGAATCAAGGGGGCTAATTGAAAAATCTGGTGTACTTGATGTTCCAGGATCACCCCATCAATACTCTACAACACAACTTTTTCTTGAAAAATTAGATATTAATTCAATTAGTGAACTTCCAGTACTAGGAGATTACTTTTCAAATGTACATGAAGAGGAATAAAATATTTGAGACTTAATAAATATTTGGCTCAAAATCTGTTTATTTCGAGAAGAAAAGCAGATGAAAAAATAGCTTCTGGACAAGTAAAAGTAAATAATCATATTGCTAATGTTGGAACAATTGTAGAAGAAGAGGATATTGTTCAAGTAGATGGGGAAATAATAAAATCAAGAGGTAGACATGAGTACTACAAATTTTATAAACCAAAGGGTTATATTTGTTCACATCAAAAACAAGGTGATGCACCAATAATTTTTGATTTAATCGGAAAGTCCTATCTAAAATTTGGTGGAAGATTAGACAAAGATTCAGAAGGATTGATGCTTCTTAGTACAGATGGTGATTGGTTAAATGGTATATTCAATGCAAAAAATAAAATTTCTAAAAAATATCTAATTAAAATTAAAAATCCATTCCCAAAAGGAAAAAAATTTAAACAAAACATAAATCATAATGGGGAAGTATTGAAAATTAATAACTATAAATTAATAAATAAGTACACATACGAAGTAACACTTATGACTGGTAAAAATCATGAAATAAGAAGAATATTTAGATTTAATAATTTAAAAATTATTTCTTTAAAAAGAAATAGAATTGGAAAATATTCTTTAAAAGATTTGTCACCAGGGGATTTAGTTAAAATCAATATAAATGAATAAATTAATTATTACAATCGATGGTCCTTCGGGAAGTGGTAAAACAACTCTGGGTAAAGCGATATCAGACAGATTAGGTATTACATTTTTTTCATCTGGATCTATATATAGAGTGATAGCTAAATATTTTTTGGATACAAATGACCTAGGATTTGATAATCTTGAAATAATATCTTTCGAACCTTTAGAAATCAAAATTGACGAAAATACTTATCACGAGCATGATTTATATACAAAAGAACTAAATAAAAAAAGTTCTGAGCTTGCACAACAAATTGAAATAAGAGCGATAGTTGATAATGTATTAAAATTTGTTCAATCATCTGCTGATAAAGGATTAGTTGTAGAAGGAAGAGATATGGGCAGTGTTGTATTTCCAGATGCGACTTTAAAGATTTATTTAGATGCAGACGAGGATATTAGAAGTGAAAGAAGGATTGAACAATCTAAAAACTTGGAAACTGTAGATGATATTTCTGAAAGAGACAAAAGAGATTTATCCAGGAAAAATTCACCTTTAGTTGTGCCTGAAGGTGCAATTGTGATTAATAATAATGATAAAACAATTGAACAATTGATAGATATCGTTACAAAGAACTTAAAGCTTCAGTAGCTGACCAATCTTTATCATTTTTGATACCCTGCTTAATCTCCGGCTTATTTTCTGATTCACACAGATTTATCAAAAAATCAGATATTGTACTTACATTATTTCTTAATTCTTTAGGTAATGGGAAATATTTTTCTTCATCTTTATGTTTAAACTCTATTAATTTTTTTGGGTTTAAAGATTCTATAATCTGAAATACCAAATGATCAGGTGCAGATGCCCCGGCAGTAACTGCAATATTTTTTGGTAAATTTAAATTTTTTAATTCATTTACATTATCTATGCGGTATGCTTCGCAACCCTTATTTTTTACCATATTTACAAGAGCTTTTGTATTACTCGAATTATCGGATCCAACAACAACAACCGCATCTACTTCATCCAAAATTTCAACAATAGCACTTTGTCTATTAGTAGTTGCGTAACATAAATCACTTTTTCGAGGCATTAATAAATTTTCATATTTATTTTGCGAATAGTTCATGATGGGTTCCCATTCTGAGAGAGATAAAGTAGTTTGAGCTAAAAGTGCTGCATCACCTTCAATTTCAAGTTTATCTACATCTTCTATATTTTCTACAAGATGCATCTTATCTGGTGAAACCCCTAATGCACCTAAAGCTTCATCGTGACCTTTATGTCCGACATATATAACCTCAGCACCATTAGATGTGTATTTTTTAGCTTCATGATGAACTTTTGTTACCAATGGACATACAGAATTGATTGTTAGTGAAGATATAGAGTTAAATTTGTTTTCAACATCTGGTGCCGTTCCATGGGCAGACAACATTACTACAGAGTTTTCAGGTATTTCAGTCGGATCATCAAAAAATACCACATTATGATCTTCAAACTTGCTGACAATCCATTTATTATGAACTATTTCGTGATAACAGTATATTGTCTCGTCATAAATTTTTAACATCCAAGATAAAGCTTTAATAGCCATCTCAACGCCAGCGCAAAATCCTCGTGGGTTAACCAAGTAAAGTTTATCAATCATGTAATTAGAATAGCTATATTATAGATTATGATTAAAAAGAAAAATCCAGAAATTTTGTTGTTAGGTTTGCCAAATTCAGGAAAATCAACACTTATTAATGCGTTAACTCGACATAAAACATCAATAATTGCCTCAAAACCTAACACAACAAGGGATAAAATATCGAAAACTATAAATTATGAAAATAATAAAGTTATTTTACTATCTGATCTTCCTGGATTTCTGGAAACACCAGACGAGTTCAACATTAATTATCAAAACAATATTGATAAATTTATAAAAGACGCCAACAAGATATTTTTTATAATTGATGTACACACAAAAGATTTCTCTGCGCTAGATTCAATTTTTAATATCATTAACAAAAAGAACCTTTCGGAAGATGTTGTTACGGTTTTTAACAAGTGTGAAAATTTTAATGAAAACTCTCTTGATAAACGTTTTTACAAATATATATATACTGAATACTTTTTTGTATCTGGTTATCACAAATTAGGTCTGGAGCAAATACATGAATATTTAAAAAAGTTAGCTATAAAATCTGATCAAAATGATAACCAGATAACCTCATTAACAATTATTGGTAGACCCAATGCAGGGAAATCAACTTTGTTTAATGCTCTACTAAATAAAGAAAGGTCTACAGTTTCTAGTACTCCAGGAACAACTAGAGATAAAATAGAAGAAAATTTAGTCACAAATGAACGAAAATATTTAATAACTGACACTGCTGGTATACCTCGTAAAAAACAAAAGGAACAGATTGATAGGTATTCATCTGAAATAGCAATAAAATCGCTTGAAAATACAGATATAGCTTTAATAGTTGTTGATTCTGAAATTGGATTATCTTTTGAAGACAAAAGAATTTTAAAAAGTTCCATAGAAAATTTCGTTACACCGTTATTGATACTCAACAAATGGGATCTTCTTGATTCAGAACAAAAAGACAATATTAACAATTCAATAAAAAGAGATTTAAAACAATATCGATGGATTAATGTAGTCAGGATATCTGCTTTAAATACAAAAAATATAAATCTGATTTCAAAATATATAGATAACATAGAAAAACAACTTAACTTAAGAATTTCGACTTCTGAATTAAACAGTTTCTTCCGTGAAATGTGGGTTAAGTCACCTCCACATCCATTTCGTGGTAAAAGAGCGAAATTAAAATTTGTTACACAATTTTCAACTAAACCCCCAGAATTTGGATTCTCTTTAAGTTCTAGAATTCCAAAAAATTATATAACTTTTATTGAAAATAATATAAGAGAAAAATTTAATATGAAAGAAATAGCATTCAGGATTAAGATTAATGCATAGTTTTGGCTTCAAATTTGTTATATTTTTGGCTGGTTTTTACTTAATTATCAGGTTTTATCAGTTAATTTTTCGACTAATTAGCTAATAATAAAATATCAAATCAATTTATAAAAAAAATAAATAAGAATTGAATATAGCCCAAATTTTTCTATGATTAATACATCCACATTTATATGTGGATTTTTTGTATACAAAAAGGAGAGAAATTGAGTAATTTCAAGGGATCCAAGTCTTGGCGTCTTATATTACTTTTCTCAGTTTTTGCA
>Ga0209433_10000163_pt1 | contig 20377 bp, 13 predicted proteins | sample METZYME_5_50m_FD_187552 | JGI IMG/M metagenome (GOLD analysis project Ga0209433, IMG submission 187552) | Marine microbial communities from oxygen minimum zone in mesopelagic equatorial Pacific - METZYME_5_50m (SPAdes) (version 2) | ecosystem: Environmental > Aquatic > Marine > Oceanic | place...
GATTATTTGGTTAATGTGGAAAAAGTCAAAGGTGTTGTAGTCATTGACAATCTTTCTTCCGAATCGTCCAGTCGAGATTACATGCGTGATGATGTAACATATTGGATTGACGATATTGCCAACTTAAATACGTACCGCTATTCTGGCGAAGAGTTTGACGTAATTTACCACTTAGCAGCTCTTGCAAGAATTCAGCCATCATTCAAAGATCCGCTTAAATACTTGAGCATCGACATGATGGGAACAGCACATGTTTGTGAAATGGCACGGTCTTCGAAGGCTAAGTTAGTTTATGCGGGATCTTCATCAGCGTTTGGCGGTCCTATGCTAAATCCCTACGCATTTGCCAAATTTACTGGAGAGCAGTGCTGTGAGATGTACTCGAAAGTATACGGACTAAGCACAGTGTCTGCTAGATTCTTTAATGTTTTTGGAGACCGACAACCTGTTTCCGGACCTTATGCAACTGTCGTAGGAATATTTGAAAAGCAAACACTAGAAAAAACGCCCTTGACAATTACAGGAAACGGTGAACAAAGAAGAGACTTTACTCACGTTGATGACATTGTGGCCGGTCTGGTTGCACTTTCAAAAAAAGAGTATGCGGGCGATGTATATCAGCTAGGCACAGGAACAAACTACTCAATAAACGATTTGGCTGATCTTTTTAGAGGGGAAAAGGAATACATTCCCTCGAGGCCTGGAGAGGCGTGGGAAACCCTAGCAGACATATCAAAGACTGTTAAAGATACAGGATGGCTACCCACTGTCACCCTAGACACGTATGTGAAAGATTTTCTTTCTAAAATGTAAAGCCATCAAAAGCGTGATAAGATAGTCTAGAAGAGAGACTATTATGAACGAAACAAAAGTATTTCCGACAGGAAAAAAGCATGTATCTTTTTCCGAAATTAAAATGTGGAAAGAGTGTGCTTACAAACACAAGCTTACACACATCGATAAAATCGATGTTTTTGAACCATCCCCATTTTTAGACTTTGGTACAGCAGTGCACGAAGGTTGTGAGTCTTTAGTTGAAAAGAAATCACCCGATAGAGACAAACTAATATTAGACATTAGAAGTGCTTGGGATAAACATGGATTTGACGATCCTGACTGGGTTGCTAAACAGCCTGGATGGTACAAATACGCGCCTGTCAACGAATGGGTAGACTGGGCAAACAACATGTGGGACGATATTCCTCGATTTCTGGGTCAAGAGTTTCCTGACTGGGAAACTGTAATAGCAGAAGAAGAACTTTACGAGGACATCGAAGGTTTTGACATGAAGTTTAAGGGCTTCATTGACGCAATTATTAAGGTCCCTAAGAAGAGAGGTTCAGGATACACTTATTGGATTCTCGACTGGAAGACAGCAAACGCTTACGGATGGAGACGTCAAAAAAAGCAAGATATACTAATGACCGCACAGCTAATTCTATACAAGCATTTTTGGTCTAGAAAGCACGACATTCCCTTGGAAGACATTAGATGTGGTTTCATCTTGCTGAAAAGAGGTGGAAAGCCCGGAAACATGTGTGACATTGTAAAGGTGTCTGTAGGGCCCAAGGCTTTAGAAAAAGGACTAAAGATGATGAGAAGCATGATTAAAAATGTTCAAAAGCAGTTTAGTCTCAAGAATAGAAATTCATGTACATACTGTCCGTTCAAAGATACTGAGCATTGCACTTGATTTACTGTCACACACGGTCAGATATTATTTTGGTAAAAAGGAACTGCTAGAAAAATATGACAAAAAAGAAAAAGATTCTGCTTTTATCAGACCACGCACTTAGCACTTCGGGTGTTGGCTGCCAAAGTCGATTTTTAGTTGATGGTCTAGTAAAAACAGGAAAATGGACAGTGCGACAATTTGGTGCTGCCATAAAACATTCAGACTATAGAAATGTCAAGGTCAACGAAGACTTTATTATCAAGCCGGTCGATGGTTTTGGAGATCCTCAACTTCTGAGAACAACCCTGGCTGTGGAAAAACCAGATGTAGTAATTTTGTTTACTGATCCTAGGTTCTTTCTTTGGCTATGGGAAATGGAAGAAGAAGTTCATCAAATATGTCCTATCGCATATTGGCACGTGTGGGATAACCGCCCGGTACCTGAGTTTAATAGGGTGTTATACGATTCTACAGACTTAATTAACTGTCACTCGTATGACACGTATGAGTACGTCAAAGACATAGCACCTGGAAGAACAAACTTTATTCCGCATGCTGTGCCCAAAACAGTCTTCTATCCATTAGACTCAGCTGAAGCAAAAGAGCAAAAAGAATTTGTTTTAGGCTCCGAGAGAGTTGATCACTTTACAGGTTTTTGGGTTAACAGGAATGCCAAGAGAAAACGACCTAGTGATCTTTTGTGGGCATGGTCAATTTTCCTAAAAAACTTAGAGAAAAAGCACGGTCATAAAAACGCTACACTTCTAATGCATACTGACCCTGAAGACCCGGAAGGTCCGAACCTATACTCAGTTGTAGACATGCTTGATATTAAGGACAATATCGTTTTCTCAGTAGAGAGAATTGAATTTGAAAAAATGAATGTCCTACACAACATATGTGACTTTACGATTAATATCAGCTATGCTGAAGGATTTGGTCTTTCTACTCTAGAGGCAATGATGTGCAAAAAGCCAATTATTGCAGCACATACAGGCGGTCAAAAAAGACAAGTAGTAGACCACAGAGATGGGTCAGAAAATGGGTTTTCACTTCCTATTGAGTTTACATCCATGGTAGGTTCTCAAAATGTTCCATACATTTACGAGGACTACTGCAGTGTTGAAACAATTGCTGATCGACTAATGAAGATGTACGAGTTGGGGCCTGAAGGCAGGCAAGAATTAGGTCAAAAAGCTCAGGACTATGCTTTTAGTGAGTTTGCCTTAGAAGACACTGTTCGTCGATGGGATGAGACTTTGACGGAATTGACAGAGAATTGGAAGTCTAGGTATACTAGATGGGATGTAACGGAGATTTAGAATGAAAAAGAAAGTTTTAGTAAGAGGGCCGTTACTCTCACAGTCCGGTTATGGAAATCACGCCAGAGAGATTGTTAAGTGGCTTCTTAAAAAAGATGAATTTGAAGTAATAACTCAAGTACTTCATTGGGGAATTACTCCATGGCACTTAAACTCAAACGACTTCGACGGTTTAATAGGGGAGATCATGAAAAGATCTTCTTCTACTATGCCTACGAACATTGACATATCATATCAGATACAGCTGCCTCATGAGTGGGACCACACTATTGCATCGAAAAACGTAGGTGTAACTGCTGCAGTAGAAACTGATATTTGTAATCCTGCATGGGTAACTAGTTGCAATAGAATGGACTCCGTAGTAGTTCCTTCTAATTTTACAAAAGGAACAATCGAACGTTCAGGAAACTTAACGACACCGATTACTGTAGTTCCTGAATCTTATATTGATGAAGTAGCAACAGAGGACAATGTTTTAGATATCGATTTGCCTTCTGAATTTAATTTTCTCTTGTTTGGTATGCTAACAGGACAAAATCCTAAAACAGACAGAAAGAACTTGTTCTACACCATCAAGTGGTTGTTAGAAGAGTTTGCTGACGATCCGAATGTTGGAATTGTGCTGAAGACATGTTCAGGAAGAGGAACAAAAATAGACAAGAAGGTTACACAAAAAATTGTAAACCAAGTTGTCAAGGAAGTGAGAAAAGGAGAGTTTCCAAAGATTCATCTTTTGCATGGACAAATGACAAATTCAGAAGTCGCTTCTATATACAAGCATCCTAAGATCAAAGCTTTAGTTTCTCTAACCAGAGGAGAAGGATATGGGTTGCCAATTCAAGAAGCAGCAGCATCAGACTTGCCTGTTGTTGTCACAAACTGGTCTGGGCACTTAGACTTTCTGAGACTAGGAAAGTTTTTATCTGTCGACTATCAGATGCAAAATGTTGATCCAGCTAGAGTAGACGATCATATCTTTATGCCGCACTCCAGGTGGGCTGAGCCTTCTGAGCGAGACTCAAAAAAGACTTTAAGAAAGCTTTACGAATCTTATTCTACACCTAAGAGTTGGGCGATAGAACTTGGAAAAAGAATTAGAGACAACTTGTCACATGAAAAAATTTGTGATCACTGGGATCGTCATTTAGAGGACCTATTAGAGTAATGCCTGTTTCATACTACATAATTATTGGATTGTGCGTTGCTTTAGCTGTCTCTGTTTATTACACATTTAGATTTGGGATGATCATATTGAGAATGCAAGATGCAATAGAAAACTCTTTGGAGAAGCTGGATGAAAGCTACGCGTCAATCTCCCAAGTCTTGCAAACCCCACTCTTTTTTGACAATGCGGAAGTAAAAAAAGTCTTGAGCGACTTAGAGCAGTCTAGAGCGTCTGTCTTGTTCGTTGCCGGCCAAATGGCTTCCATCGAGGAGGTCATTGAAGAGGATGATCAGGAGATAGACTAGTGGCCGGCCGCAAAAAGATAAGAAGATCAAAAGGAAAAAACAGAAACCTTTATTTCACCCTAGAGACTCAAGAGTCCCTCATAGCATATCAGAATTCTGAAGATGTGAGTGAACAACAAAAAGTTTATTTGGAAAAAATAGCACCTGCTTTCGAAAAGCTTGTTGAAAACCTTATTTTTGTCTATGGGTTTAAGACAGCATACGACTCTTTCGACGACCTAAAAACTGACTGTGTTTCATTTTTGTATGAGTCCATTCACAAGTGGAAGCCAGAAAGAGGAACCAAGGCATTTTCTTATTTTAACGTTGTAGCAAAAAACTGGCTCATCATAAAGTCTAGACAGCAAACTAAAAGAATGAAGAGGCATGTTTCTGTCGACGCTCCGGAGCTTATGACAGCATCTCAAAAGTCAGCTTATGAGTCTTACGATATCGTACCCCCGCCTGATGAAATACTAATCAACGCAAACTTAAGAAATCAAATACAAGAACTATTAGTTGTAATTGAAGGAATTGTTACAAGCGAGTCTGAAAAGACATGCATCAATGCCATTCAAGTTGTGTTTAAGAACATTGACGATTTAGACTTTTTGAATAAAAGAGCGATCCTGGTGTATGTTAGAGAGATATCAGGCCTGAGTCCCAAACAGCTATCAGTTGCAATGTCTTCCATACGTAAGCACTACCGGAAGTTAACAGGTTACGACAATAAGTTTAACCTATTCTAGAGGTGCCAAGTGTCTGAAAACATTGAAAAGGGCCTAGAAACCCTTAAAAAGATAGACAAAAAGATAGAAGTATTTAGTGAAATCTTGGACGGTCTCACTTCTACAGAAGACAAAAAGAAGCTTTTGTGGAAAGAAATATATGAGAACGCCTTACAGGATAGACAAAATGCTAACATGCTTTTTGAAGATTCTTGGTCGAACATGGCAGAAGGATCTACAGGTCATGCGACACTAGGTCCTGTAATGACAAAGTATTTAGAGCGTATGAGTAAGTCAAATGAGCAAATTCTAAGGCTGGCTGAACTAATTGCAAAAGCTGAAGAAGAGTCTGCAAGAATAGATCCGGATGACATATTCAGTGAAATAAACGGGTGATGTATGGCTAAGAAAAAAGGAGTAGACGTACAGAGAAAAATGGAGACCAAAAGGGTCGACCACTCTGACGAAATGCAGGACATAGCACACGCTCCCCCGTCTAAAGTATTTCAGCGTGCAATTGTTGTAGAAGTATTAAACGATGTTTCTCTTAGAACTGAAGAAGAAATAGAAGCTCTGTCTCAAAATACTGTGGCTCCTGAACAGCTAAAACACGCACCTAGAAACTCATTAATAGTAAGACTATACGCATCTGGAGCAGATAAAACAGGAACAAAAGATCTCCTGTGCTATCCTTTCTTTCCACCCTATATTGCAATGCCTGTTAAGCAAGGAGAGCAAGTGTGGGTGTTTGCTGAGTCACCTGATGTTCCTCAAAAAGTTGCCTATTGGGTATCAAGAATTCCTGAAGCAGACTTTGTTGATGACATTAACTACACCCATGGTGATAGAAAGTTTTCAATATCAGTAGGAAAAACAGGAGATCTTTCTGACTTAGAAGAAGAGCCTGACGATGAAAAGAAGCCAGAAGATGATGAGCCGGCTAAAGAAATTAAAGGACTGAAAGATCCGGAAGAATTACCGGGTCCTCCTGCTTTTAACAACGGTGCAACTGAGCAGGGAGACGAAGCTGCTACTACTTTGTCTCAACCTCCAAAAGAAGACGCACCTGAAGGTGAGGCAGAGCCAGGGGACCCGATCTACGAAGTAATATTCACAGGATCTCTAGGGGGTCAGGCTTTTACTTTGGAGCCGGTACCTAGGTTTACTAAAAGACCAGGTGATCTAGTCCTCCAGGGATCACACAATTCAATGATATGCCTAGGAACTGACAGAGGCTGGACTGTTGAAAGCAGGCCCGAAGGTGCCGAGTTTAGTAACGCTTTTACTCCGGAAGGAGAAGGACTAAGAAGTTTTTCAGGTACAGTTGACATCGTCGCCGGAAGAAGCATGTTTGCAGGAGAATTAAATCCTGACAAGGATGCACTAGTTGACACTGAACCTAGAGTGATCGAAAACGCTAGGGGTGCTTTAGAAATAGATAAAAATCCAGCTGCATACTTTGGCGACGACATAAGAAAAGAAATAAAAGCAAATAGGCAGGACGTTGCTGTAGAAGGCGACCCGGACTTTGTTCATGACGCATCAAGGGTGTATGTTTCGATGAACACAGACGGCGACGCAAACCTAGGACTAGATGCACACACACCTCAGTTTGTAAAAGATTTAGGTGCAGAGCCTGTTGCTGAGTCTCCTTACGTTATATTGAAGTCTAATGAAATTAGAATTGTTTCTAGGCATACTAAAGAGGAGAATGAAAGGCCAAAGCAGGAAGGATCAATTAGAATCGTTAGAGAAGACGAGGATCCTACAAAAGCGTGTACTATTACAATGTTGCCAGGCGGAAAAATTATGATTGACGCCGAGCAAATCATTATCGGAGACGGTAGGCCCAACCAAACATTCATAGGAAATGAAGCAACTGAGCAAATGGTCTTAGGAAACACTCTGACTGATTCTGTCTTGTTACCGTTTCTACAGGCAATTAGGGATAACGCACCTACATTTTCTCAAGGGGCTAGCCCAAATGTTTTGGCACCAGCTGTCTTGCAAGCCACTATTCAAGTTTTGGCAGCGCTAGGAGACGGCGGAGACTCAAATACAATCTTAAGCGGAGTGGGCAAGATTAAGTAATGGCACTAAACGCAGGACAACTAGAAAGCGCTTTAAAATCTGCACTAAAGTCTGCTCTGGATGCAGAACAAGGTCCTGCCCCTGATGAAGGGGATGAGCACCGAACTAAATTTTGCAACGCAGTTGCCAAAGCAGTTTCTAAAGAAGTAGTTGATCACATTCTTTCAAATTTAGAAGTAACGGGAATTATGATTCAGGTAGACCCTGCCTCATACGTAATTAACGTTTTCGGTGGGATGGGAATTCCAGCCATCAATTTTCCTAATCCTCCTCTAATTCACAAACAAATGAATGATGGAATTGGTCTGATAAAATAATGGCACTAAATGCAGGACAACTTCATAGCTCGTTAAAAGGCACACTTAAGTCTGAGTTGGATTCTGCACTCGGACCGGCCCCTGATGAAGGTGACGAGCATCGTACAAAGTTTTGTAATGCGTTTGCAAAAGCGCTATCAGAAGAAATAGTCAAGCACATTGTAGACGAACTTGAAATAGTAGGTGTTCAGGTTGAGTTTCCAGGTGGAACTTATTTAATGACTAGTTTCGGAGGGTTTGGAGTTACCCCTATGCCGGGAGGTGTTATAATCCCGGGAACTCCAATTATTCCATTTATGCAGACTGCTCCTTTGTTCTTTGGTCAAGCTCCATTTCAGAAAATGAGTGGTAAAGGTCTAGTCAAGTAGATTCAACTCTAGTACACACACACTCTGCGCCATGTATACTTACACCTTGTAGGAGTGTGTCATGTCAACTACAAACAACCGAAAAGTTTACAGCTTTAAGAGTGTAGGTGATCTTCAAGTTGATCTTAGAAATAATAGCGCTCAGGAAAGGGAAAAAAATCCTATAGGGATTGCAACCCCTGTGCAGCTAGGCAACAATTCTCTATTGAAGATGCATACTGAAAGGTTGAAAGTCATAAAAGATAATTTTAGAAATCTTGTTTTGACTAACCATGGTGACAGATTAGGCTTCTTCGACTTTGGGGCGAACCTAGAAGAGCTGACGTTCGAATTAGGATCTGAAGGTGGTGATGCTGAAGCGACTAGAAGAATCGCAAAGACTACAGCTAAGTACATGCCGTTTATTGACTTAGATACTTTCGAGCCGTTTGTAGAAAAGTTTGACAATCAACACACAGGAAAAGTAGGAATTAGAATTACCTATACTGTTCCAGCAATAACAACAGAAAAGCAGGGCTTAGAAGTTCTCTTATACGTTGCAGGATAAAATACATGCCAATAGACGTTCAAAAAAAGATAAAAAAAGAAAAAGTTAGAAATTTTGTCGCAAAAGACTTTGACGCTCTTAGGTCAGAATTACTTTCTTACGCAAGAATTTACTTTCCGGACAAAATTCAGGACTTTTCTGAGGCTAGTCTAGGAGGTTTATTTTTAGACTTGGCTGCTATGGTAGGTGATACCATGTCTTACTACCTAGACCACCAATTCAACGAATTAAACCCGCTAACAGCAATCGAAAGTGCAAATGTTACTAGGCACGTAAGAGAAGCGGGAGTAAAAATTACAGGTGCATCACCCGCTTCTGTCTTTGTTAGATTCTATTTAGACGTACCCGCTGAACAAAACTCGGACGGAGAGTACTTGCCCAAGTTTAGTGCCTTGCCTGTTATTTTAGAAGGAACTACGCTTAAGTCAAATTCCGGAATTACGTTTAACTTGACCGAAGACGTTAATTTTGCTGCGAAAGACCGAGACGGAAAACTAACATGCAGGTATACCATTAACAGCAAAACAGGTTCAGGTACACCTGCATCGTTTATTGTTTCGAAAGAAGGATTGTGTGTTTCAGGAGTAGAGACCACAGAGTCGTTTAAGATAGGTGCAGCTCACGAGCCATTTAGAGAAATTATATTGACGAATCCTCACATTAGTGAAATTATAAGTGTTAGTGATACGTCTTTAAACACCTACTATCAAGTAGAAGCGCTTTCACAAGATACAGTTTACAGAGCTGTGTTAAACATGGGTGACGATAATCGTCTAGTGCCTAAGAACTTGGAGATAGTACCCGCTCCGTATAGATTCGTGTCTCGCTTAGATCCTAGATCTAAAATTACTGTTTTAAGATTCGGAGCAGGAGATGGTAGTGCTTTTGAAGATGATATTATACCAGATCCCAGCCAACTAGCGCTTCCGCTATACGGTAAGAAAACTTTTTCTAGGTTTTCAATTGACCCGCAGTCCCTTCTAAAAACTAGGTCTTTGGGTGTTTCACCTAGAAACACCAACCTATCAGTCCGGTACAGGTTCGGAGGAGGTTTAGATCATAACGTTCCAGCCGCTTCTATTAGATTTGTTGACTCTTTAAGAATGGACTTCAAAAACAGTCCGAGTACCCAAGATGCTCAGCAAGTAAGACAGTCGATTGACGTAAAGAATAGAGAGCCGGCTAGAGGCGGTGCTTATGCTCCAACCCTAGACGAACTCAGAAATCATGTTCCTACGTCAAGACAAATGCAGTCTAGACTAGTAACTAAGCAAGACATGCTTTCTAGAATATACACGATCCCAAGTCAGTTTGGTAGAGTTTATAGGGCTGGAATGAAGCAAAGCGAAATTAATCCTTTGGCAACAAACATATACATCGTCTCTAGGAACGAAGACGGACGTCTGGCTGTGAGCCCTGATGCGCTAAAGGCAAACTTGTCCACATACCTTAACGAATTCAGGTTAATTTCAGACGCATTTGACATTTTGGACTCTCAAATCATAAACTTTACTGTTAACTTCGGTATCTTGGTTGCTCCTAATGTCAGTAAGCCTCAAATTGTGCAAAGTGTTATTTCTAGAATCAGCAAGATAATGGAAGTCAAAAACTTTCAGATTGATCAGCCCATAGTCCTGGACGATATCGTCAACGTTATTATTAACACGCGCGGGGTTGTTTCATTGATGAACTTAGAAGTGAAGCCAATTACCGGCTCGACAGATGGCAGAAACTATTCTGCATCTACATTTAATTTTAGTAATTCGACAAAGGACAGAATGATCATAGGTCCCCCTGGATCTATTTTTGAGTTAAGATATCCGGAGTTCGATATTATTGGGTCTGCTAAGTAAAAGGAGCCACTATGTATTTGATCGTTACAGCTAGCAGCGATGCTTATATTCAAAACAAAATCATCGGGAATGCTTACAGAACTACAGACGCAAACACAGGACTGGCAGGAACTCTAGATCTTTTTAAGTTATACGGAGAATCAACCCTACCTGAAGAAGAATCATCAGGAGCTGCTACTACTTTTGCTTTAGACGTAGACTCTGACGGAACACCTGAGACTAGCGTTGAGCTTTCTAGGATTCTTGTTAAGTTTGAATATGATAAGCTTAACACATTTCTAACAAAAAACATGGATGTGACAGACAGTAGCTTTAAGGCTTTTCTTACAATGACAGCCGTTTCAGCAGGACAGTTTACACCTAAAAATTTTACTGTTGATGTGTATCCTCTGGCACAGAAATTCGACGAAGGCGTCGGTAGGGATGTCATATCTTTTAAGGATTTAGATGGTTGCAACTTTGTCACCGCATCAGTTTCAGGTGACACAGTCAATGCATGGAATTCTTTGGGTGCAGGAACACTTGGAACTCTCGGATCTCCTAATTTAGACGCATTTAACGTTGCCAACTTTGGAAATGATCCTGTCAACATTAAGGCTAGTCAAACATTTAAAGAAGGCGGAGAAGATCTGAGAATTGACGTGACCCATTTGGTCTCTGCTTCTCTAACAAGTCAGCTTTCTAATCATGGATTTAGAGTTTCTTTTTCTGCTGCGGAAGAGACAGATACTACCACTAGATTTGTCAAGCGTTTCGCATCTAGGCATGCAAAGAATCCGTACGCTAGACCTTCTTTACATGTTTTTTGGGATGATACAATAAGTGACAACACATCAAACTCAGTGTTTGATCACCAAAATAAGTTGTATTTTCAAAACTATCTTAGAGGGTCTGAGGCTAATCTAAAAATCGGTGCTACAACATTTAGTGGCGAAAACTGTCTAAGGCTTGTCGTCTCGACAGGATCTTACACATCAACTGTTAATGTCTCGTCGGTTGAAGGAAATACACCGTCAGGTGATCCTCACGTAAGAACGAAGAGACCAGGTCTCTACAGCGCCGTTTTTACCGTAAATTCCGACGATGCGACTGTTGTAAGAGGCAGCGACAAAATTTCAGACTTTGCATTCAAAAGCGGATCATTAGAGTTTGAAACTAATTGGCAAACACCTGCAGGGCTTGTGTTTCACACAGACAAGGTTGTCCTTAAACAAACAGACATGTATCAAGGAAACTTTACTTCTAGAACACCTGACGTTCAAGTAACAAATCTTGCTGATGAATATAGAGTTACAGACACAGCTCGCTTTAGAGTTTTTGGAAGAGATCACGAAGCTGAATATAACGAAAAGTACAGCACCGTACCTCAAAAAAGAAAGTCTGTAATATTTGAAGAAGTTTACTACAAGGTCATTGACGCGCTCACAGGTGATCTAGCTATTCCGGAAAATAGAGCACAGAATGGAACGAGAGTTTCTACGGACTCTTCGGGAATGTTTTTTGACTTGGACATGTCCAGTTTGCATGTAGGAAGAAATTACTATTTTTGCTACACAATAATCGAAAGAGGGACTGAGACGATTCTTAAGCAGAAAGATTTAACGTTTAAAGTGGTTGGGTAATGGCTAGAAAAAAATCGATCTCGAGTGGATTCGGTCTGTTTACTGCAAACAAAGTACAAGGATTGACAGAAAACAGAGCGTCCATCACAAATGTTACGGCTGCACAAAGCACCGGATCTATCGCTACACACGTATCAGCATCATATCGATACGACGATCCAGGAAATCCTCTTAAGTCTACTCAGCAATTAAACATAAACTGGAAGAATTTCGAAAACCACACGTTTTTTAATTCAGCAGAAGCAAAAGTCAACATGGCTTTTGAGACAATTATTAACAACTATCCTTTTGATGGCACAGTTGGAGAAATTTATAATTTCGAAGATAGTCTTACGGGTTTTGAAAAGTACGTTCTAGAAAATCTGCCACAGTCTACAGGATTTTTGAACTTTAATCAGTCTCAGTTTATCACAGTTGCAGATAGGGCTGGTACTCTTTATCCATCACTTTCAAAAGACACTACTGCAAAAGCCATCCTAGACCCTGGAACAGGACCGTTTGCTTACGAAATGTACGTGTACATCCCAGAAAATAGAGGAGGAAACGAGTCTGACAAGAAGCAGGTCATTGCACAAAAAGTCAAAACCAACAATGGGATTACTCTGTATACAGAGCCCACCCCAACAGCTGGAGACTCTGATTCTGAAACTGCTGGAAGCCAAGACTCTTTAACACATTCTGATATTGTTATGTTGGCAACTTCTGGACTAACCGGTGTAGAGGGTCGAGTTAGCATTAAAAGAGGAAAGTGGACTCACATTTCTGCATGCTTAGACAGATCGCCGGGTGTCAATAAAGTCCAGATGTTTGTTGATGGAAAACTTAAAACTAGCTCTGAACCATTTGAGATATACGACTTTGGTTTCAAAGATCAAGACATGACCATAGGCAAAGGAGATAACCTTACAGCACCGGCAGGAGCCAATTGGTCTTCACTTTCGTTCACACAACTATTTTCAGGAAGCATCGATGACTTTAGGGTTTTCCATAGCTCAAGATCAGAGTCAGCCTTAGACTCAGAAAAGGATAGAAAAGTAGAGCCTAGAAAATCATTGCGTCTTAACTTTACGTTCAATGAGCCGACAGGGTCTTACAATAATCAGACTGTAGTTTTAGACCACTCAGGAAATTCACTTCACTCAAGAATTTCTAGGAATGGAGGCGCAGAATATGACAATGCGTGTCGTGTCGACGGAGGATACGGAAAACCAATGTCTTATGAGGATCCATCTAGATATCCTGTACTTTTCCCAAGCCATCCTGACTTGGTGAGCTACAATACTGATCTAATGGTTTCTGCATCAAATTATGACACCAACAATCCGAACATGATTACTAAGCTTGTTCCTGATCACTATTTGAGGGAAGCTCATTTTAATGAAGGTTTTGGAGAAGAAAAAGAACTAGGCGACTCTTCTGATCCTTACGGATTCAATCAAGACTTTCCAGGTGGAGGAAAGATAGGATCACCACAAATTATAGCGTCTCTGTTGTTTATCTGGGCAAAACAATTTGACGAGATGAAGTTATACCTAGATCAGTTTGGAAAAGTCCTCCACGCTGACTACAGAGACGAGGATACAGTTGCTGATACGTTCTTGCCTTTCATGGCTGAGTATTTTGGTTTTGAATTGCCTGACATGTTCCCCAACTCATCAGGTGGCCAGTTCGCTGGCAGAGAAGGTCAAGGTACTGACAAAGCTCTTGCAAAGCTTTCTCTTCAAAAAATACAAAACACAATTTGGAGAAGAGTTCTAGCTGACATACGCGAAATTATCAGATCAAAAGGAACGATTCACGGAATTAAGACGTTTTTAAGAAATGTTGGAATCGATCCTGACAGAAGTTTTAGATTTAGAGAGTATGGTGGATCCAGAACCGGAAGAATTGGGGGTGCAAGACAGGAAATAAAAGAGATCGGTCGTTTGCTTTCATTTTCAGATAGCCTCTTAGTTGACGCGCCTGGTGCCTTGACAGGTTCTTTGCCGCTTATTGTAAAAAACCGAACACCAGGAAACAAGACAGTATATACCAGACCAATTCCTGGTGATGTGTACTCTAAGTCTCCTCTTATCATATCTCCATTTTTATCGGGTACTCGATCCGAGCCGGGAATGCCTCGCAGTCAAGTAAGATCCAGTGATTTTGTGCTAGCAAATAGCTCGAGCTATAGAGGGCCGTCTACTTCATTTGCTAAAATAAGCGTTGCGGACGGAGACGCTTTGCATGGACTAACTGCTGGGCAAAACATTATGTTGTCTGACTTTAATGGCAAAAAAGTCAAATATTTTATATCGGACACTTCTGACGGAGGCGTTGCTCATAAAGGGGTCGTAAATAACGGCGACACGCTTAAGTCAACAGGTGCAATAACTGCTACTGTTGCTGCTGGTGAAGTTGGGTGTGCTATTGGATTTAACGTCGGTCAAGCCCTACCGGGCGGAATTGATCAGTCAGAGTTTTTGCAGCTTCTTAAACAGTCTATCGAAGGACCGAACGGTCACGCAGGAAACATAACAGTCTCTTCTGTCAATTCAAATTACTTAAAGGATGAAGGTGGTCATAAAGACGGAGCCAAAATTGTAGAGCTTAGGCAAAACAAGAACACAGAAGCCACAATTCCAGATATTGTCGAAAACATGGCGACCGTCAGCATAGTAAGTCAGTTCTCTGTCGGTTCTGAAGGTGAAAAAATTCTAAGGTCCGGAAAACACGTTAAGTTTGGTGTTTCTCCTGAGCCTTCTGACGGACTATTCACTAGTGGGTCGTGGACTTGTGAAGCGATGTATGTGTACGGAGGTTCCCACACCATTGGGTTGACACAGCCCGTCACACAAAGCTTGATGAGGATGTATGTGACGGGCACTGTAATGAATTCAGCTAGTCCGTTTAATGATCCTGTAGGAATAGTACACAAAGAGGCTGCAAAAGCGAAAATTACTTTTAGTAGCCAGCCAACAGACGGCTCTAAAATTACATTAGTTGACAACGATACACCTACATCAAAAACCTTTCAGTTTGATACAGTAGCAAAAATTACAATTAAAGACACCAATACCGCTACTAGTCTTGGCGATGATGTCGCCGATAGAAGAATAACAATTACACCTGCTGGGATTACAGGCAAGAGGTTTACATTTACAACAGGAGAAGCTGCGACAGGAACATTAATAGATGCCGATGACGCTTCAAATATTCGTGTAAGAGTAAAGACTACCGGAGGGCCAAACGGAATAGCAGCATTTAATCATATCGCTGATCAGCTTGTTGATGCAATTAATGGAGAAAAAGGTTTTCCAGGAGTTTTAACAGCTACTAGAGTAGGAAACGTAGTCTCTATAGAGCCGAATGGAATGGTTGCTCCTACTGTAACAATTACTGATAATTCTTTAGTTGGCATAACAGCTACAACAGCCACAGGCGCCGAAATAAGAGTTCCAATCTCACCTAGAGGAGTTGAGTACACAACTCAAAATCTTGTGACACAAATTAAGGCACAGGCTGCACTTAAAATCACGCCTACGCTATTAGGAAGTAGCAAGTCTATTCGATTAGTGATGGATGACCCAGGAACACCGGGTACTCCAAAGATTGCTACAACAGGCGTGACAAACACCACCATGACTCATTTTGCCGGCGGTTTTGATGATGCCATCCTAAGAACAGATTCTATAACTGTTCAAAATGGCAGGACAATGCTGACTAACTTGATAGCACTGTCAGGATCTGATGACCTTCAAACTACAGGTTCACTTGTTTTATACGCAAGACCTATTCCTAATCGTCCTCCTCTAATCATGGCACTGACAGGAACTGATATCTTTGACGGAGACAGATGGAATATTTGTTTTGGTCGTGTTAGAAATGACATGACAGGAACTTTTAACCACGTTAGCAGCAGTTATTTCTTGCAAGCTTCAAAAGCTATGGGCGATCGTCTGGTCATATCCAACAGGGTTGAAAAACTTTTTGATGATCATCAGACTAGCTTGACCTCTGGTGACGCATCTATAAAGCTAGTTGGAACAGCAGACACTGATATCATAACTGTAAAAACAGACGACGGTCTAAGTACCACTGACAAAAAGTATCAGTTTACTACGACAGCAGGAGCCTCACACGCAACCGGTCAAATTATAAGCGAAGGCGAATCACATCCTAAAACTATCGCTGTCAACATAGTGGGCAAGGACACAAATGCGAAGAAAGCATCAGAGCTAGCAAAGGCAATCCTAAGTGCTAATGGTCACGGAACGAACACGAGGTCCACTGGACAAATAGTTCTAGCTACACAGACTGATAATGCTGCTGTAACGGCTATGAAAAACGCCATAAACACTGCTTCGTTTACAATAAGGGATGTTGAAGGAAACGAAAAAACTTTTACATTCAGAACAGACACCGATGAAACAACGCTCGGAAGAATCGGAATTAAAAGCGACACCACAGTCTTAGGAATTGCCAACTCTATTAAGTCTGCTTTCGATTTTACTTTAGGTCTAAACGTAACTGCAAACTCTCCTGTTACAACTACACCAGACGAAGTAGGAGACAATAAGTCATACAAGATAGTCCTGACACAAAACACCGCCGCGTCAGAGTCGCTATATAATGAAGTCATAACAGCAGACACAGCACTGACTTCAGGCGATCCGCCTCCATTTACATTTTCAAACTTTTCTGGAGGTGTGACCGCTGCTTTTGATGTAAGGGTGAATGATGATGTTGTAACTTTGACACAACCGTCAGGAATACCACCTGTTTTAGTAGTAGGGGCTGGATCAACATCTACAATTAAATTGCCCAAACAACTTTCTGCTGTAAATCTTCCTGCGTTTAGTAATAAGTCAAACATAAACAGACACGGACCATTTCTAATGGTGGGTCAGATCGACGACTCTGCAAATGCTGGAAAGACTTATGGTCTAGATTGCGAAGTGGATTCTCTTCGAACCGCGATCGGAAGCGATGGAGAGCACAACGTAAATCAAGCAGCAATGGCTCAAACAACTATCTTTGGCGGTAACATAGGCCAAATTCGTTTTTGGTCAAAGGCGTTGACAGAAAAAGAGCACCAGGAGCATGCTCTCAACTTTAAGTCTTTAGGTGTTGAAAATCCTGCGAAGAACTACAACTTTGTTAATAACGTTGAAGGTTCTTTCGAAAGGCTTCGGCTAGACGTTTCAATGGATCAAGAAACGACAGGATCAGATGGCCTAGGAACAATCTTGTTGAAAGACTACACACAAGAAATGTTTGATATGGAAGGATATGCTTTTGGGGACAAGAAGCAACAAATCTTCCCTAAAACTTTTAAGTACTCGATCTTAAGCCCTAACTTTGACCAAAGTGCTCAGTCAAACAAGGTAAGAGTAAGAAGCTATATAGATCCCGCGGTTGCTCGCAGAGAACTTGTAGACGTCGCCCCTGTTTACCATATACCGAAGTCAGAGAAGATCCACGACGATTTAAGATTCGGCATCGAAATATCAATTACACAGGCTCTTAACGAAGACATTGTTAATATTCTGGCTACCATGGATGAAATTGAAAACGCACTAGGTGCCCCTGAGAGCCAGTTTGATGTAGGATATCTTGGACTAGAAAACATTAGAGATGTCTACTTTAACAGGCTTACAGATAAAATCAATATGTCATCCTTCTTTCAGTTCTTTAGATGGTTTGACAACACAATTGGTGGAACTATAGACAGCTTAGTTCCTAGAAAGACAAAATTCACCGGTGTTAACTTTATTATTGAGCCTCATTTGCTTGAGCGCCCTAAGTTTACGTACAACACTGCAGACATGTACTTAGGAGAGAACAATAGACATGGCCTCAAAGGCGAAATATTGCTTCGACAACTAGTTGCAATGGTGAGGAGATATTAATGTCAGAAGAGAAAAAAGAGCACGTCCACGTCCACGCTGTCAGGCCAAGAGGTACATCAGCGCATACAAAGGAAGAGCTAGAGCAGGACATGAATGCCGGCGCTCTAGAGCAGGGTACTTTTCATCTAGAAAATCTAAAAGGATCAACAGCAGGCATCGTATCTCCTGAAGAGCTTTCAGGATCTAACTACGATCAAACATTTTTGCAAGGTGCCGACGTAAAAACTTTCGAGCAGGCTACTAGCTATCTTACAGCAAAAGCAAGAACAAACAATCACTATAATGTAATTAGATCAAACAAATTAGGAGAAAGAGACGCTGGAGTAACAGAAGGTAATCTTCCGTATTTTCAACACAGGACTTTAACTCTAGATGAACCTGAGTATTTTGATGACAATACTAGCCCAGGCGCAGCCGGGGCAGGATCAAAGGCTCAACTAGACACTAGTAGTAATAGAAGAAAGCCTTTCATACACAATAAGCATTACCGTGAGAGAAGGGATTTAGGTCAGCATGATATCTTTGCAGGAGGCGATGTATATAAGGATACAACGACTGTTGATCCAACATTGATCGTAGGACAGGAAACTGGGTTCGATAGAAACAACATTGAGTTTCCTCCTTACATGATTCATGCGTCTGACAGAATATCATCAGACGGCACTATTGAAGCTTATCCAATTAGAAGTGCAGCTGACAGATCTAATTTGCAACATCCGCACACTGCAAGAGGAATAAAATCAGATCTTAACCTTGTGGATTCCTATAGAAAATCTGACACAATAAAAGATCAGACAGAAAAGCTAGGCACAAGACAGCTAGTTATCGGTCGAAATGTAGATTCTAGTACGTCTATTATATGTGATCATTCTAATGTGGGGACGGACGACACTTTAAGTTTCACAATTAGAGGAATTACTTGTACAGCAACAGTAAAAAGCTCTGTTGTAGACTCAGGCACCTTAACCGGCAACTCAGCTACTATAGACTTTTTATCAGGAGACAATGACAAAAAGTTAGCAGAAAATCTAGAAGCTGCACTTGTTAAGTTTAGGGAGTTAGGAGTAAGAATTAGAGTTGGAAGAGCATCAAATGTAGTCTTCGTAAGAGAAACGCTAGACAGGACCAGAACTAAGGGTGTAATTTTCAATGCTACTGACAATAACGGCGCCGATAAGTCAGCAATTACGTCTGCTCAGACATGTGGTGGATTTACCATTGAGTTCCACAAATACCCAGACTTAATATACGAAGGATCCAAAACCAGGGCACTAAGCGGTTACGATTACTACCTGGACGGAGTTGAGTCATTTGGTATAGAAGTTCTAGACGATGCAGAACGAGTAAAGCTTTTAACATCATCAATTGCCAACCCAGACTCAGAAGATCCTGACGATAGAATTAGAATCGACGCGTACATCCCGTGGCTTCTTGATGAGAGGTCAGGAACTTACGGTGAAAGTCACGTAGGCCCTATTAACACACAAGGTTTTATTGCACCTGAGCATACTAGAATTTCTTTTTTCGAAGACGACTCCGACATGGATGTGCTAGGAAGAAAGCTTTCAGATGACAATACATTTGCCTCGAAGCCGAATTTCTTTTTAACTGATGAAAGAACTACAATTACAGGCAAGAAGTACTTAGAGAAAGACAGCTTATTAGTTCAGTCTTCCTGGATTCATTCTGCAACTCCTTTTGTCACGTCTTCTCACGGTGTATTTGGACAAGATAATAATGTGTATGAACCAGACAAAGATAAAGTGCATCAGCTAAGCACTCAAAAGACTTTTGCAAAGTCATTCGTTCTGTTTTCAACAACGCAGCCTGAAGCCGGTTCTCAATTTGCCGTAAAAGACACTTTAGGAAATGAGTTTGTATACACTTTGGGCACTAATACAAATATTGAGTCTTCTGTTACTTTAGCAGGTGAGGAATACGGAAACAAAATTACGCCTTCGTCGAATGCAAATGCAACAGTTGAAATGAGAGGTACACAAGCAAGAGTCACTCACACTGCAATGCCTGATCCCGGATCAACTATAACAATGACTCTACCAAGCCTGGGAACAGAAAGAGATCACGTTCAGATGATTCCCGGGAACACGTACGTAATTACTAGTAATCCAGGCTTAAGTACTTCATTTGTGTCCTCCGGGGCATCTGCAAACAGCGTAGGGACTTCTTTTGTGGCTACAGCCACCTCAGGAACGGGAGGTACCGCCAAAGTAACAGAAGTTATTTCTTTGACAAAAACGTATGTCTACAAGATCGATGGTACTACGGGAGAATTGGACGGAGATCGTGTTGTTGTTATCCGGGAAGGAACAACAACAAAAGCAATTGAGAATTTGGAAGCTGCGCTAGCAGGTGAGACAGGCCATAATGCTGCTGTTGTAATGCCGACTTCTAAATCGGGCAACACATTGACAATTCCAGGGTTTATATACAGCAGAAAGCTTACAGCATCTTCATTTAGAGATGCTGTTCAAAAAAACCAAGGAGATTCCATTC
>Ga0209433_10000164_pt1 | contig 20245 bp, 14 predicted proteins | sample METZYME_5_50m_FD_187552 | JGI IMG/M metagenome (GOLD analysis project Ga0209433, IMG submission 187552) | Marine microbial communities from oxygen minimum zone in mesopelagic equatorial Pacific - METZYME_5_50m (SPAdes) (version 2) | ecosystem: Environmental > Aquatic > Marine > Oceanic | place...
TTTAATAGGTAATGAAAAATTAATAAAGAATAACAAGTTATTTGTAAATGATCAGTTGGTAGCAAAAGATACTCTAAGTGGTCTATTTCTACAAAAGAAAAACTCGACATTTATTGGAATACCAATAGGTGCATTAATTTATTCATCATCAAAAAAAAATACTGATAGTATATTTAATAACTGGATAAATAAGAAAAATAAAAGAAAAAGATTGACTAAAATTTTCTCTGAAAAACAAGTTGATCAATTAAAAGATTATCATAAAAATTTTAATGAATGGAAAAAAAATAATGGGGAAAAAATTGAGATAATTGATTCTAGCAAAACGTTAGCAACAACAAAAAACCTAAATTCATATTTTCAGAATATTGGATTTCTTGAAAACAAAGTTGTTTCTGAAATTATTGTAGATGAAAATAACACCAATTACGCTGATGTAAATTACAAAGTGACAACTGGTCCCCAATACTATGTAGGAGAAATAGATACAATGATTGAATCAACTGTCTTAGATTCTTTGTATAAAATAAATTTTGATAAATCTTTTTTAAAAAAGAATGATTTATTTAAAACAAAAAACTTTGAGCTTGAGAGAGAAAGATTAAATAAACTTTTCAAAAATTCAGGTGTATATAACTTTCAAATAAATTCCATTTTGTACGATGTTGAAATTGATTCCTCAAGTAATATTTTTTCCTTGCCAGTAAAAATAATTATTACTGGAAAAAATTACACCATTCATAAAATTGATAAAATATCTATTACCAACATTAAAAAAGACGGAAATTTTGATTTTAATAAAGACTTTTTAAATAGTCAAATCAAATTCAAAGTAGGTGAAAAATTCAATGATTCCTTGAGAACATTAACACTACAAAATTTTAATAAACTTGATTTGTTTAGTTTTCCATCAGTTAGTTACAGTTTTATTAAAAATAAAAAGAATAAATTGGAAGCTAACATCATACTAAACTCAAAAAAAAAGCATGCTATTGGATTTGGTTTTGATATAAAACAATCGAATATTGAAGATATTGGGATTTCATTTGAGAACAAGTTCAAAACCAGAAACATTTTTAAAAATGGAGAAAATTTAGAACTCTCTGCTGTTGGCTCAATTGGAAAATCAGGTGATATAACCATATCACAACTTAATTATGACATGAGTTTAAAGTTTCCTAAGTTTCTCCTTTTAGGTCAAAGAATTAACAATAAACCACAAATATATAACCCTAGATCTTACATAAATCTTGGTGCATCAAATCAAAGAAATATTGGTCTAGACAGAAATAGTTTAAAATTTGATTTTAATTATTCGTGGGATAAAGAGAATAATTTTTTTAATTTCTCTCCAGCACAAGTTGAGCTGATTAAAAACAAGAGAATCCAAAATTATTTTAATGTTTACTCCAACTCATATGATTTAATTAATGAAATAGCTAAAGATTATACAAATGACAGTAAATATTTTATCAATGGGAATTTGGGAATACCAAACGGAATTAATCTTTTTATAAATGATGCTCTGACTATACTTAAAAGTTCAATAAATACTGATGATTTGAATAAAATAGGTTATATAAATAACAGAAAAAAGAGGCTAACTACAAATAATTTAATTATTGGTTCATCATTCTCTGTTTCAAATAATTATGATAATAGATACGATAAAAATAACTTTAATCAATGGAGAGTCAAGTTTAAAAGTGCTGGACTTCTAACAAATGTTTTCATGAGAAAAAATATTGTTAACGCTGACGGTTTTAAAACGATTTCCAACATTCCGTTCTCACAGTTTTTTAAGTCAGAGCTTAGCTACATCAAACATTGGGATATTGGAGAAAATTCTACTATAGCTACAAGATATTTTTTAGGTTTTGCAATTCCTTACGGAAATTCTGAAAATATACCATTTTCAGAATCATTTTTTGGTGGAGGCTCAAATGACAACCGAGCATGGGAAGTTTACAGATTAGGACCAGGCAGCAGTGGAGCAAAAGATGAATTTAATGAGGGTAATTTTAAAATTGCTTTGAATTTTGAATACAGATTTAAAATGTTAGGAAGATTTAATGGTGCTTTATTTACTGATATTGGTAACATATGGAATCTACTAGATGACACTGATAACTCCTCAAGAAAATTTGATGGATTCAAAGATTTGAATGAATTGGCGATTGGTTCAGGATTTGGACTGAGATATGACTCTGGACTATTTGTTTTCAGATTAGATATGGGTTTAAAGACCTATAATCCTGCACTAACCAAAGAAAGAAGATGGTTCAAAGACTTTAGTTTAAAAAAGGCTGTTTTTAACATTGGATTAAATTATCCTTTTTAGCTATTATTATTCTTATTAATTTTGACATTCAATATCTCAGATGGTTTTAACTGGAAATAAAGTTCAAGATCTTTTCAAAAAAGCTAAAAAAAATAAATTTGCTTTACCTGCCGTTAACGTTATCGGATCGAATTCAATAAATGCAACCCTAGAGACAGCTGCTAAATTGAATTCACCTGTAATAATTCAATTTTCAAATGGTGGTGCAATATTCAATGCTGGTAAAAGTTTGAGTAATGAAAATCAAATTGCAGCAATTAAAGGTGCTGTTTCAGGCGCCAAACACGTCAGAGAGTTGAGCGATTTGTATGGTGCTACAGTGATATTACATACTGATCACGCTTCACGAAATCTATTGCCTTGGATTGACGGTTTAATTGAAGAAAGTGAAAAAAACTTCAAATTATTAGGCGAACCTTTGTTTAGTTCACACATGATTGATCTTTCTGAGGAAAAGATTGAAGATAACATTAAAACGTGCTGCGAATACTTAAAAAGAATGTCGAAAATTGGAATGACTTTGGAAATTGAGCTTGGAGTTACAGGCGGTGAAGAGGATGGAGTTGATAATACAGATATTGACGAATCTAGGTTATACACACAACCTGAGGAAGTAGACTATGCCTATAAAAAACTTATTGAGATTAGTGATAAATTCACTGTTGCAGCTGCATTTGGTAATGTCCACGGGGTATATAAACCCGGAAATGTAAAATTAAAACCAACAATACTAAAAAAATCACAAGAACTAATATCCGAAAAATACAATTTGGAGGATAATCCAATAGATTTTGTGTTCCACGGTGGATCAGGATCAACTGTCTCTGAAATTCGTGAAGCCATTGATTATGGAGCAATTAAAATGAACATTGATACAGATATGCAATATGCTTTCATGGAAGCATCCAGAGATTATATTATAGATAACATTGATTTCTTAAAAAAACAAATTGGTAATCCGGAGGGATCTGATATGCCTAACAAAAAATTTTATGATCCAAGAGTGTGGTTAAGGAAATCTGAGGAAAATTTTGTAAAAAGATTAATAAGATCATTTGAAGATCTTAATAACGTCAATACTTTATAATTTTTTGTTGTAAGTTTAATTTCTAATAGATTGTAATGGCTTGGTTCAGAAGGAAAAAAAAGGGAATTCAAACTAATACTCAGGATAAAAAAGATACTCCTGAAGGACTTTGGCACAAAACACCGTCTGGAAAAATTGTTGATAACGATGAATTGATTGATAATAATTATGTTTCACCAGAGGATAACTTTCACCTCAGAATTGGATCGAATGAGTATTTCAAGATTTTTTTTGATAATAATGACTATGAAGTTTTATTTGATAATCTAGTCAGTGCAGATCCTCTAAAATTCATCGATACAAAATCCTATCCAACGCGTGTGAAGGATGCACAAAAGAAGACAGGTCTTAATGAAGCAATTAAGGTTGCTCAAGGAAAATCATTTGGGAAAAAACTCACTGTAGCATCAATGGACTTTACTTACATTGGTGGTTCAATGGGGTCTGTTGTTGGTGAAAAAATTTCAAGAGCTATTGATTATGCTATTAAAGAAAAAACCCCGCTATTGATTATTTCTAAATCTGGAGGTGCAAGAATGATGGAAGGTGCAATATCGCTGATGCAGATGGCGAAGACATCTGCCAAATTAACTCAATTGTCTAAAAATAAGCTACCCTATATTTCTCTGTGTACTGACCCAACAACAGGTGGTACGACGGCATCTTTTGCTATGCTTGGTGATATCATAATTTCTGAACCAGGGGCATTAATAGGTTTTGCAGGTCCAAGAGTAGTCAAAGATACCACAGGACAAGACTTGCCTGAAGGTTTTCAACGATCAGAGTTCTTATTGGAAAATGGTTTCATTGATTTTATTAGTCATAGGAATAATTTGAAAAAGAATATAAATCTGTACATAGATTTGATACTTAATAGACCTCTAAGAGATTACAATTAAATCTTTAAAAAATTATACTATATTTGCCGACAAATTATTTAATAAATGTATCTAACAAAGAATCTTAAAGAAGAAATTTTCAAGGAACACGGTAAGTCTGAGAAAGATTCAGGAACTACTGAGGCTCAAATCGCCCTTTTTACAACTAGAATTAATCATCTTACAAATCATTTAAAAGATAATAAGAAAGATTTTAATACTGAAAGATCACTTGTAAAGATGGTTGGCAAAAGAAAAAGTCTTTTAACATATCTTAAAAATAAAGATATTGAGAGATACAGATCAATTATAAAGAAGTTGTCTATTAGAAAATAGATTGGTTTTCATTGGTTGCTACCCACACAACAAATTAATTAATGAAAACAAATGAACACAAAAGTATACAATAAGGAAATAAAATTACCTGATGGTAGGATTATATCAATAGAAACAGGAAAATTAGCTAAACAAGCAGATGGATCAGCAGTGATTCAAATGGGTAACGCTATGCTGCTTGCAACAGTAGTTTCATCAAGAACAAAAAGTCCAGTAGATTTTTTACCCCTAACTGTTGACTACAGAGAAAAGTTTGCTTCTTCGGGAAAATTCCCCGGGGGATTTTTTAAAAGAGAAGCTAGGCCATCAAATGATGAAATCTTAACTATGCGACTGGTTGATAGAGTGTTAAGACCCCTATTTCCAAAAGATTACCATTATGAAACTCAAGTTATGATACAACTTATGTCTCATGATGATACTGTAATGCCAGATTCACTGGCAGGATTAGCAGCCTCTACAGTTATACAGCTCTCAGACATTCCTTTCGAATATCCGATTTCTGAGGTTCGTGTTGCTAGACTAAACGGTAAGTTTATTATTAACCCTAGTCGCGAAGAGTTGAGTGAATCGGATATTGATATAATGGTTGGAGCTAGTTATGAGTCTGTTTCTATGGTTGAGGGTGAATTTGATGAAATTTCTGAGGAAGAAATGACTGATGCTATAAAGTTTGGCCATGAAGCTATAAAGGTTCAAATTGATGCACAAAATGAGCTGGTTAAAGCGGTTGGAAAAAAGGAAACACGAGAATATGAGGAGGCAACTGAAGATGAAGATTTATTACAGAAAATCCACAGTAAATGTTATGAAAAATGTTATAGCATAGCAAAAGAAGGGCTATCCAAAAAAGAAAGATCTGAAAAGTTTTCATATGTCAAAGAACAGTTGCTTGAATCCTTCACTGAGGAAGAATTAGACGAAAATGAAAGTTTAGTTTTAAAATATTTTTCAAAAGTGGAAAAGGAAGCAGTCAGAGAACTTGTCTTAAGCGAAGGAATTAGATTAGATGGAAGAAAAACAAATGATATCAGACCTATATGGTGTGAAGTTAATTATTTACCCTCTACACACGGGTCTTCAATTTTCACTAGAGGAGAGACTCAAGCATTAGCAACCGTGACGTTAGGCACATCAAGAGATGCTAATATTATTGATTCTCCAACCCATCAAGGTGAAGAAAATTTTTATTTACACTATAATTTTCCACCATTTTCAACAGGTGAAGCAAGACCTTTAAGAGGAACTTCAAGAAGAGAAATTGGGCATGGAAATTTAGCACAAAGAGCACTAGGTAAAGTATTTCCTGATGATTGCCCCTACACTGTTAGAGTTGTTTCAGAAGTTTTAGAATCAAATGGTTCTTCATCAATGGCTACAGTCTGCTCTGGCACAATGGCACTTATGGATGCTGGTGTAAAAATTAGTAGTCCAGTTTCCGGGATCGCAATGGGATTGATTTCAGATGGTGAGAGGTATTCAATTCTATCTGATATACTAGGAGATGAGGATCATCTAGGTGACATGGATTTTAAGGTTACTGGAACTGAGCAAGGAATTACGGCATGTCAAATGGATATTAAAATTAAAGGGTTATCATATGAAATTCTTGAAAAGGCATTGAAGCAAGCTTGTGAGGGTAGAATTAATATTTTAGGTGAAATGAACAAAACAATTAATAAACCTGAAAGCAATGTGAAACCCCATGCACCTAAAATGGTAAAAATGGTAATTGACGGTGATTACATTGGAGCTGTTATAGGGCCAGGTGGTAAAGTAATTCAAGAAATGCAGAAAGAAACAGGAACCACAATAGTTATCGAAGAAGAAAATGAAAAAGGTATTGTAGAAATTTTAGGAACCGACCAAAACATGATTGATTCTGTAATACAAAAAATTGAGGATATTACATTTAGTCCTGTAGTTGGAGAAACATATAATGTTAAGGTTGTTAAGATCTTGGATTTCGGAGCTGTTGTAGAATTTAGACCTGGTAAAGAAGTATTATTACATATTTCCGAAATTGCATGGGAAAGAGTTGAAAAAGTTGAGGAGTATCTTAAAATTGGTGATTTAGTAGACGTAAAATACGTTGGTTTTGATCCTAGAACAAAAAAACAAAAAGTTTCAAGAAGATTACTTTTAGAAAGACCCCCAAAAAAAGATAATTAAATTGAAACCTTTTGCCTTTTTTATCGTATAAGATAATAAAGGGTACTAGATGAGACAATTAAAAATTACCAAACAGGTAACAAATAGAGAGACTGCTTCTCTCGACAAATACCTACAAGAGATTGGAAAAGTCGATTTGATTACAGCTGAAGAAGAAGTTGAATTAGCTCAAAGAATCAAGGCTGGCGATGAGATAGCATTAGAAAAATTGACAAAAGCGAATCTGAGATTTGTAGTCTCGGTTGCTAAACAATACCAAAATCAAGGGTTAACACTTCCAGACTTAATTAATGAAGGAAATTTAGGTTTAATAAAAGCTGCCAGAAGATTTGATGAAACGAGAGGTTTTAAATTCATTTCATACGCAGTTTGGTGGATAAGACAATCAATTCTTCAAGCTCTAGCAGAACAATCTAGAATTGTAAGACTTCCTCTGAATAAAATAGGTTCTATTAATAAAATAAATAAGATGTATGCTTTTTTAGAACAAGCTAACGAAAGAGTACCATCTGCAGAAGAAATAGCAAAAGAATTAGATATGACTGTTTCTGACGTAAAAGAATCAATGAAGAACTCCGGCAGACATGTTTCAATGGATGCTCCTCTTGTTGAGGGAGAAGACTCAAACCTGTATGATGTACTAAAAAGTGGTGAATCACCCAATCCTGATAAGAAATTACTCCACGAGTCATTAAAAACCGAAATTGAAAGAGCTCTAGAGACCTTAACACCGAGGGAAGCCGATGTTGTAAGGTTGTATTTTGGACTAGGAGAACAGCATGCGATGACCCTTGAAGAAATTGGTGAAACATTTGATCTTACCAGAGAAAGAGTGAGGCAAATTAAGGAAAAAGCAATAAGAAGGCTGAAACACACCTCTAGAAGTAAAATTTTAAAAACATACCTAGGATAACCAATGAAAATAGTTGCCCCTTCTATGTTATCTTGTGACTTTGGAAAGTTAAAAGATGAGATAGAAATGGTTAACTCTAGTCAAGCAGGCTGGTTCCACCTAGATATTATGGACGGTGTATTTGTTCCAAATATTACATTTGGTACCCCAATTCTTGAGGTTTTCAATTCTTTTGGTAAAAAGCACTTGGACATGCATTTAATGATTGTTAATCCAGAGAATTACATTGAAAAATTTGCTGGTCTTGGAGCTGATACGCTTACCATACACCATGAAGCATGTGGCAATTTAGAAAAAGCTATAAAACAAATAAAAAAACTTAATGTTAAAGCCGGTGTAGCTATTAATCCCGACACAGATATTTCAGTTCTTCATAATACAATCAAAGAAATCGATTTAGTATGTTTGATGAGTGTTTTTCCTGGATTTTCCGGTCAGAAGTTCATTCCAGAAACATTTTCAAGATTAAAAAAGTTAAAGCAAATGATTAAAGAAAATAAATCCGAAACCTTAATTCAAATCGATGGAGGAGTAAGCTTAGACAATGCTCATGAATTAATTTCATTAGGTGCAGATATTTTAGTTGCTGGAAGCTTTGTTTTCAAATCAGACAACCCAGAGCTAACAATTGAAAAATTACATTCAGCAATAAATTAACTTTATCTTTTTATTTAATTAATTTAACTTAATGGCAAATTCAATCAATATTATTGGATTAATGAGTGGCACATCCGTTGATGGCCTAGATATATGTTATATATCTTTTCCTAAAAACAAAATAGAGGATTACGAAATCATAAGTTGTAAAACATATGATTACCCAATAGATTTAAAAAATGAGCTGATTAATGTGATTAAAAAAGATGATGAAAAAATCAAACATTTAGATTTAAAATTTGGTGAGTTTATAGGTCTAAGTGTAAATAAATTCATTAGCGAAAATAAATTACCTGTGGCAGACTTAATTTCATCCCATGGTCACACTGTTTTTCATGAACCAAATATTGGAAAAACTTTACAGATAGGTAATGGAAATATTATTAAAAAAATCACAGGTATAAAAACTATAAACAACTTCAGAGAGCAAGATGTTAAACTTGGTGGACAGGGTGCTCCTTTGGTACCAATTGGTGATAAACTTTTATTTAAAAAATTTAAATACTGTTTGAATCTTGGTGGTTTTGTAAATATTTCTATTAAAAATGGTGATGAAATATTTGCATATGACATTTGCCCATTAAACACTGTATTAAACATTTACTCAAAAAAAATTGGTTATGAATATGATCATGATGGAAATCTCTCTTCGAACGGAACTGTAGATAAAAATTTATTAAATGAACTAAATCAGTTGGGCTACTATTTTGAAAAATATCCAAAGTCATTGGGCCTTGAATTTGTAATAGAAAAAGTTTTACCAATTATTGATAGTTACAGTCTCAGTGAAAGTGATGTGTTAGCTACATATATAAGACATGTAGCATTTCAAATATCAAATAACATTATGGATGATGAGAAAGTTTTAATTAGTGGTGGTGGAAGTTTTAATAAAACATTAATCCAAAGTCTAAGAAATCATAATATAAATTTGGTCATTCCTGAAAGTCAAATTTTGAATTATAAAGAATCTTTAATATTTGGACTGCTAGGTTACTTAAGAATAAATAATAAAATTAATTGCTTGAGATCTGTAACTGGTGCATCAAAAGATCATTCTAGTGGTGATATATACGATTAAAGTTTTTTAATTTTTAAATCTTTCCAACGCACCTTAATTCCTCCTCCGTCATGAATTTGAAGAGCAATCCCTCCAATCCCTAAGCCTATGATTGAGTCCTTGATTTTAATCATCTCAGTATCATTAATCCAGGTAGTTACCTCATCTGAAAATACTTTAATTTTCATACTATTCCATTCTCCCATTTTTACAATTGAATCTTTAGATGGATCAGGTTTAATTAGCCATCCTCTGCCATAAGATTCGTAAATACCACCCGAGTGAAATCCAGGTGGAGCTACCTCAACTTGCCACCCTTTAACTCTAGTTCCATCAACTGTTGACCTGAAAAATACACCACTATTACCATTATTCTCTTGTTTAAATTTTAAGGTTAGTATGAAATTATCAAAGTTTTTTTCAGTTCCAAGATATCCATATTGTTTGTCAGGACCACTCTCGCAAACAAGTTCTTTATCCTCAACAAACCATTTTTCTGTACCATAAATTATCCAACCATCTAAGTTTTCTCCATTAAATAATGTTATTGTTTCTAAATTCTGAGTTGAGTTACAAGAAAACTGAAAACTTATGAGTAATAGTAATAAATAATATTTTTTCATGATTAGCTGTTTTAATTTTTTCTTAAATTAATGAAAATTTGAATGAAAAATATTTTTAACATATTACTATTTTTTTTTTCTACGCTATTAATTTCCCAAGATGCAGGTTTTTCAAATATCCTTGATGCAGTTTATCCTGACAAGAATACTTTAAAATTCTTTAAAAATTATTCAATCGATTCACCTAAAAATACAATATATAATATCAACATAGTGGTGAAATCTGAGCTTAACTCAGTAATAAAACTTGATTACGAAAGTGATTCTTTTAATAAAATAATATTTAGTGAAGTCTTAGATGTACCAGTTGAACAGAACACAGGACTGGATAGTAGAACAGAAAGGTTTAAAGGTAACATTAATCCATACGTGATAAGAAGGGCACCATTTAGAATTTTCGAAATAATTAAACCACTAAGCTCCAACACGTTAATTAGTAAATCAAATTTTTCTTTGATTAATGTAAAAATTCCAATTGATAAAAAAATTGATTTAGATAAACATCGAATTGATTTTACTGTTTATATAAATAATCAAAAATTTAACTTGAGATTAAAAATAAATATTCACAATATTGTTGTACCAGATCTAGAAAAAAGTAATTTCTTTTACACCAACTGGTTTAATTTATCAAAGATGGAGGAATATCATCAACTAGAGAGGTGGTCAGAAAATTGGTATAAAATGCTTGATAAATATGCAAAATTAATGGCCTATGGAAGACAGAATTGTGTAAAAATTCCTCGTGAACTAATTTATATTGAAAATGATGAAATATTTTTAAATGAGGAGAGAATGATGTCATTCATTAACGTTTTCTTAAAATACGGCTTCAAATACTTTGAATCTCCACACCTTCTCGGTAGGGGTAAAAATGATGATTGGGGAAGTCCTGAACTAATAACCAATCTTAGAAATGTGGGATATTATTCTGATGAGGGTAAAAAGGAAATTGAAGATATCACTAGAAAAATTAAACAGTTCACTGAAAAATATAACTTATCTGAAAAATGGCTTCAACATATTGCTGATGAGCCAACTTCCGTGAATGCTCAATGTTATAAAGATGTTGCTAATCAAATTAAAAATATTCACCCAAATATTCAAATAATGGAGGCTACAAACACACGGGAAAGTTTGGGTAATTCAATAGACATTTGGTGTCCGATAATTAATGATTTTCAAGAAAATGAAGACTTTTTTAGGGCGAGAGAAAAACTAGGAGAAAAAATTTTAGTTTATACCTGCCTAGTTCCAGGTGGAAAGTGGTTAAACAGGACCTTGGATATGGAAAAAATTAGACAGGTTTATTTTGGTTGGGGTGGTTCAAAATATAATACTATGGGTTATTTGCACTGGGGATTAAATCAATATAAAGCAAATCCATACGAACATAGTGTTGTAAAACACCCCTCACCAGCTGCTGGGCCCAACAATTTTCTACCAGCTGGAGACACACATGTAATTTATCCAGGTGATACTGAGCCATTATCGTCACTGAGATTTGAATCACATAAGATTGGATGCGAAGACTATGAAATTCTTGAGTCTTTAAAAAAAATTAAACCAAAAAAACACAAGTTGTTAGTTAAAAAAATTTTTCAAAACTATACATCTTATACTCTTAATATCAAAAAATATGAAAAGATTAAAAAAAGAGTTTTAAAAAATTTAAAAACATAAAAAATGAAAAACTTAATATTAGTAATTACTATTTTATGTGTAAATACCATTTTTACACAAAATAAAAAGACATTTTTCGAAAGTCCAGAAAATATTTATTACATATCATCTGATCTACATATTCATAGTGTATTTTCAGATGGTGCAGTGTGGCCTACAATCAGAGTAGACGAAGCAATAAGAGATAGCATTGATTTAATATCACTAACAGAACATTTAGAATATCAGTCTCATTTATCTGACATTCCACACAATAACAGGAATAGATCCTTTCAAATTGCTGGTGGATATGTACAAAATAGACCCTTGGCTGTTGTCCATGGAACAGAAATCACTAAGCCTATGCCACCAGGACACTTCAATGCGATTTTCATAAAAGATGCAAACAAATTTTTTGATAACAATAAAGAACCTTTAGATTTTAGGAAAGCAATAAATGAGGCTAACGAACAAGAAGCATTCGTGTTTTGGAACCACCCAATGTGGGAAGCCAATAGAAGTGACGGTATAGCTAAACTTGACCCAATTCACAGAGAAGTAATTAATAAAAAATTATTACACGGAATAGAAGTTGTAAATTTTGACACATTTTCTGAGGAAGCAATGCAAATAGCATTGGACAATAAATTAACAATGATGGGAACCAGCGATGTCCACATACTAATAGATTGGGACTTTAATATTGAAAAAGAAAGCTACCATAGACCAATTACATTCATTATGTCTGAAAATAGGACAATTAAATCTATAAGAGATGCGTTATTTAATGGTGATACTTTCATTTGGTATAGGGATTTAGTGATTGGTAAACATAAAAACCTGAGGCAAGTTATAGACAACAACCTAAAAGTAGTCTCCAAAGGGTATGGATATCGTGACAGAAAGGTTGAAATACTACAGATAGAACTGATAAATAAATCCGTTGCACCAATCAACCTCAACTACATTGGCGACTACACATTTCATAACGACTATAAATTCATAGAAATTCAACCAAAATCTAGTAAAACAATTTATGTTAAGACCAAAAAAGTGGAAAACAAAGTCAATCTTGAATTTGAAATTTTAAATTATGTGATTGCACCTAAAACAAATCTAAAAACAATTAAAACCATATCAATAGAATGAGAAATTTAATTTTAATTTTTACCCTTACTCTTTCAATAAATCTCAACTCTCAGACTCATTTAAGTTATTATTTTGAAAACTCTGAAAAATTTAATCAAAAAATTCCAAAGCCAAGTGAAATAATAGGTCATGAAGTTGGAGAGTGGCATGTTACACACGATAAGTTGGTTCAATACATGTATGCTCTGGCTAATTCATCAGAAAGGATTATTATTGAAGAAACGGGCAAAACTTATGAGGACAGACCATTATTAATTTTAAAAATTTCATCTGAGGAAAATATTAAAAACCTAAAATCCATTCAAAAAAACCATTTAGCGATTAGTAATGGATTAAAGAAAAGTGAATTTAAAAATATGCCTGCAATTGTTTATCAAGGATACTCTGTTCATGGAAATGAGGCTAGTGCATCTAATGCAGCATTATTAGGGGTTTATTTTTTAGCAGCCTCAAATAATCCTGAAACAATTGAAATATTAAATAACACTGTCATTTTGTTTGATCCATGTTTAAATCCTGATGGACTACAAAGATTTGCATATTGGGCAAATTCTAATAAGAATTTAGTTCCAAACCCTGACAATAATGATAGAGAATTTAGTGAAATATGGCCAGGAGGTAGAACAAATCACTACTGGTTTGATCTAAATCGTGACTGGCTTCCAGTTCAACTTCCCGAGTCAAAAGCCAGAATAAAAACATATACTGATTGGTTACCAAATATTGTAACAGATCACCACGAAATGGGTACAAACTCAACTTTCTTTTTCCAACCCGGTGTTCCATCCAGAGTAAATCCATTAATTCCTAATTTAAATCAAAATTTAACTGAAAAAATTGCAAAATATCACGCAGAATTTTTGGATAAAATTGGTAGTTTATATTACAGTAAAGAAAACTATGATGACTTCTATTTTGGGAAAGGCTCCACATATCCAGACGTAAATGGGAGTATTGGTATTCTATTTGAGCAAGCTAGCTCTAGGGGACATCTTCAACAAAGTCAAAATGGTGTCCTAACATTTCCTTTTACAATTAAGAATCAATTAACTACTACCTTATCCACATTAAAAGCAGCAAGTTCACTTAGAGAAGAGCTTCTTGCTTACATGAATAATTTTTACGTTAATAGTCTCAATCAAAACAATAAATCTAAATTTAATGGAATTGGGTTTGGAAATGAACATGATAAAACTAGCAGTTATCAACTAGCTAAAATTTTAAAAACTCATAAAATAGATGTTTTTGAAACCAAACAAAAAAAATTTAAATATTATGTTCCCTTAAAACAAAAAAAATCAAGATTGATAAAAGCAATTTTTGACACAAATACAAAATTTGAGGATAGCCTATTTTATGATGTTTCAGCTTGGACATTTCCTCATGCATTTAATTTAAATTATGAATTTATTAAAGAAGAATTGAAAACAAATAATTCTATCAGCCAGCCTGTAGGAAAAGTAACTAATTATTCAAATTATGGTTACTTAATAAAACCCCATGATTATCATATACCAACATTAATAAATAACCTTCAGGAAAATGGAATTAGAATTAAATCAAGTAGTAAGCAGTTTAAAATAAATGATAATAATTTTGATTATGGAACTCTTCTCATTCCAGTTGTCGGTCAATCTCAAAGTTCAGATAAAATTTTCGAGACCTTAACTGACATATCTAATAAAACTGGAATTGACGTTCATGGTCTAAATGGTGGATATGAAGATAATGTAGGCTTTGGATCAGGTTCATTCACATCAATAAAAAAACCTAAAGTAGGTCTAATTGTAGGGTCAGGTGTGAGAGCTTATGATGCGGGGGAAATTTGGCATCTTTTTGATATAAGATATAAGATTCCAATAACCAAAATTGATCTTAGAAATATAAATAGGATTAACTTGAATGAATACTCTCATATCATTTTACCAAGCTATTCTGGAAATAATTTAAACGTTAAGAAAATTCAAGATTATTTGAATGATGGTGGAAATTTAATAGCATACAGAAGTTCTATCAACTGGTTGGAAAAAAATAAAATAATAAGTGTTGATTTTCTAACAGATGAAACATATGCCAAAAATGTATCATTTGAGGATAGGGGAAAATTCTCTGGTTCACAAGTCGTAGGAGGTGCCATATTCGAAACAAAAATTGACAAAAGTCATCCAATAAATTTTGGAATTAAAGGAAAAAATCTGTCGACATTTAGAAATAATACAATTTTCATGAAACCTGATAAAAATAGTTATAATAATCCCATTGAATATTCAAATAACCCACTAGTAAGTGGATATATTTCAAATGAAAATTTAGAATTATTAAAAAATAGTGTTCCTTTTAAAGTAAAGAGGTATTCATCTGGAAAAATATTCTTGTTCACTGATAATACTAATTTTAGAGCATTTTGGTATGGGACTAATAGGCTTCTCATGAATGCAATTTACTTATCAAATAAAATGTAATATTGAGTTTTTTAAGTACTTACACAAAAGAATTTTCTTATAATCTAAAGCTAGCATATCCAGTGATAATTGGTATGGTTGGTCACACCTTAGTTGGTTTTGTTGACAATGCTATGGTGGGACAACTAGGCACTTCGGAACTAGCTGCAATATCACTTGGAAATAGCTTTGTTTTTATAGCCATGTCATTTGGGATAGGTTTCTCAACAGCAATAACTCCTCTTGTTGCTGAATGTGATGCAAAAAAAAATATAAATGAAACTAAAAATATTCTTAGTAATGGAATTATCACATGTGCAATTTTAGGAATTATACTTACTCTACTTGTTTTAATTGCAAAACCCATTATATTTAAGATGGGACAGCCGTTGGATGTGGTTAATCTGGCATTTCCATATATTACATGGGTCGCAATTTCATTATTCCCACTAATACTTTTCCAATCATTTAAACAATTTTCGGATGGATTATCGTTTACTAAAATCGCAATGATATCAACCGTGATAGCTAATATTATAAATGTTTTAATTAATTACGTTCTTATTTATGGAAAGTTTGGGTTTCCTAGATTGGAATTGGTTGGTGCGGGGATTGGAACATTAGTATCTAGAATATGTATGGTTTTAATAATTATAATCTTGATAAAATCAAACAAAAAAATTAATAAATACATAGATGATTTATTTAGGCTGAAGTATTCACCATCCATTACAAAAAAAATATTTGATTTAGGTTATCCATCAGCTTTACAAATGATGTTTGAGGTTGGATTCTTTATTTCTGGTATATGGGTTTGTGGAATTATTGGAACCAACTATCAAGCAGCAAATCAAATTGCATTAAATCTATCAACTATAACTTTTATGGTTGCATTAGGTTTTAGCGTCACAGCAACAATTCGTGTTGGAAATCAAAAAGGATTAAATGATTATATAAATCTCAAAAGAATAGCAAAGTCAATTTTTCTTTTAACGATTATGATTGAGATTTTATTTGCAATCATTTTTATTCTTAGCTCTAACTTACTACCATGGTTATACCTTGATGATAATGGTAGTTTTGACGTTTTAGAAACTGTTAGTATAGCATCTGAACTTTTAATAATTGTGGCTCTTTTTCAGATATTTGATGGAATACAAATAGTTGCTCAAGGTGCACTGAGAGGTATACAAGATGTTAAAGTGCCATCACTAATTTGCTTCTTGTGCTATGTTGCTTTTGGAATTCCAATAATGATTTATTTGGGACTTTACACTGATTTAAAAGCAACAGGCGTATGGATAGGATTTTTAGTTGGACTTATGATGGCATCATTATTATTATCTGCCAGATTTTTTAATAAATGTAATTTGGAAATTAAAAAAAAGTGACCAAGGAAGGATTCGAACCCTCAACCCTCAGAGCCGAAATCTGATGTTCTATCCAGTTGAACTACTTGGCCAATAATTTTAAATTAAATTTTTCCGAACAATTTGTGAAATTGTCTTACCGTCTGCTTTTCCAGCAAGTTCTTTTGTAACCATACCCATTACTTTACCCATATCTTGCATTCCCGATGCATTTGTTTTCTTTATAATTTCAATTACAATAGTCTCTATTTCAGACTCATTTAATTGTTCAGGTAAAAATTGCTTTATTATTTCTGCTTGATCTATTTCTACCTGAGCTAAATCTAATCTATTTTGTGATTTATAAATATCAGCGCTTTCTTTTCGTTGCTTTACCAACTTGCTTAAAATCTTGATTTCATCTGATTCGGATATCTCCGATTTATTACCCTTTTGAGTACTAAAAAGTAAGATTGAAGATTTAATAGCTCTTAAAGATTCTAATTCAATAGAATCTTTACTTTTCATAGCTTCTTTAATTTTTATATTTATTTTTTCAGCCAATTTCATACTAATCAACATTATCATGAAGAAATGAATTTTTTGAATTTAGATTCAAATTTCCCTCACTATCTTCTTCTAAACTTGATGATGACAAAGAGTTTTCAACAGATTCGTTTAAATCAATTCCAGCTCTTTTATATGCAGGTTCCTTTTCCATGTCCTCAACCTTCCTTGATTTGACAAATTTATAATTAAATTCTTTTAATTTTATTTTTCTTTCCTCAGTTCTTTTTGCTAAACCATCAACAATAGGGCTATTTAATGGATTTACTTCAATTTTTTTATCATCATTTTCAATACTTTCAACTGCAGATACTCTAGATTTATCATCCTCAACGACCGTGTAGGGGATTATCTGAACTGGATCAATTACTTCTATATCATTAACATCTTCCTCTAATACGTGAACAACTTTTTCCTCAATTTCAGTATTTGTAGATATTGGAAAATCAAATTTTAATTCTTTATCTATTTTAACATATTCCGCATCAACCACATTTATATCATTAACATTAACTAAATCAATTTTTTCATCAACAGATTGATGATTAACAACTACTGATTCAAATTCAATGTCTATATTTTTAATCTCTTCACTAGTTTTTACAATATTATTATTTGTTTCTTCAATATCATCAATATTGAAATCCGTATTTTTAAAATCAATTTCTTCAGACGAAAACTCATATTGTAATTCTGTTTTCTTCTCACTAAAATCCTCAGTAATTTCAGACTCATCATCTAAATTATATATTGTTTTCTTTGGTTCAATATGTAGTATTTCATCCTGTTGTTTCATATCAAAACCTGTAGCAATGACAGTTACAGTTATTTGATCGTTTAGACTAGAATCATCTCCAATTCCCATAATTATATTTGCATTATTCCCAGCTTTTTCTTGTATGTAGTCATTAATTACGCCTATTTCATCAATAGTTACTTCGGATGAACCAGAAACAATTAATAGTAAAACATTTTGAGCGCCATCAATCCTATTGTCATTTAGTAATGGTGAATCTAGTGCATTTGAAACTGCCCTTAATGCTCTTTTTTCACCTGAAGCACTATATGAACCCATTATTGCATTACCACTTTTTGAAAGAACTGTTTTTGCATCTTTTAGGTCTATATTTTGCGTGTAATGGTGCGTTATAACTTCTGCAATTCCTTTAGCTGCTGTTGCCAATACTTCATCAGCTTTTGAAAATCCCTCTTTTACACCTAAATTTCCATAAATATCCCTGAGCTTATTATTGTTTACTACTATCAGTGAATCAACATTAGATCTTAACTTCTCTAAGCCTTTATTTGCATGGTTCATCCTTATTTTACCCTCAAATACAAAAGGCATTGTTACTATACCTACAGTTAAAATATCCATATCCATTGCTAATTTTGAAATAATTGGAGCTGCACCTGTTCCTGTTCCTCCACCCATTCCAGCAGTAATAAAAACCATTTTTGTATTCTTTTCTAGCAACCTTCTCATTTCATTTAAACTTTCAACTGCAGCTTTTTCTCCAATTACTGGATCAGCCCCTGCTCCTAAACCCTCGGTTTCTTTTATACCCAACTGAACCTTGTTGGGAACTGGACTATTTTCTAAAGCTTGCGAGTCAGTATTGCAAACAACATAGTCAACTCCATTTATCCCCTTACTATACATGTAATTTATAGCATTACTACCACCCCCGCCGATGCCAATTACCTTTATAACATTACTTTGGTTTTTTGGAAGTATAAATTCTATGTTATCAAATTGATTTTCTGTATTCATAATTTTATTATTCTGCGTTTTCTAAAAATGTTTTTATTTTTTCCGTAAATTTTTCAAAGATTGATTGCGAGGATTTTGATTCGATTGAATCTGAATCCTCAATATCATTATCACTTTCTTCATCTTTTTTCTCTCCAGGTGAAATATTTTTTCTTTTATCCATTGAGTTCATTACAAGTCCAACTGCAGTCGCAAAAGTAGGATCTGATATCTCTATTGAATTGTTTCCAGCTAGGTGCTCATTTGGTAAACCTATTCTAGTATCCATTCCAGTAACATATTCAACTAGCTGTTTTAAGTGCTTTAATTGACTGCCTCCGCCTGTCAAAACAATACCCGCAATCAATTTTTTCTTTTGTTCTTCATGACCATAATTTTTTATTTCCATATAAACTTGCTCAATAATCTCGACAACACGTGCATGTATGATTTTCGAAAGATTTTTTATTGATATTTCCTTAGGATCTCTCCCCCTAAGTCCTGGAATTGAAACAATTTCATTGTCTCTATTTTCACCTGGCCAAGCTGATCCAAATTTAATTTTTAATAATTCTGCTTGCTTTTCAATAATTGAACAACCCTCTTTAATATCTTCTGTAATAATATTACCTCCAAATGGAATTACTGAAGTATGTCTAATTATTCCGTCTTTGAATATAGCAAGGTCAGTTGTTCCTCCTCCAATATCAATCAAAGCTACACCAGCTTCTTTTTCCTCTCTGCTCAATACTGCGTCAGCAGATGCTAATGGCTCAAGTGTAATACCATCAAAATCAATTCCTGAACTTTTGACGCACCTAGCAATATTTTTAATAGAACTTACTTGTCCTACAACAACATGGAAGTTAGCCTCTAATCTTCCACCAAACATCCCGATGGGTTGCTTGATTTCACTTTGTCCATCAATTTTATACTCTTGAGGCAATACGTGTATTATTTCTTCTCCTGGCATCATAACAAGTTTATAAACTTGATTAATGACATTTTCTATGTCTGATTCACATATAACTTGATCAGAGTTTTCTCTCGTTATATAATCACTGTGTTGAAGACTGCGGATATGTTGACCCGCTATACCAACTACTACTTTATCAATTTTCTCATTAGAGTTATTTTCAGCCTCATGTATTGCGTGCTGAATGGATTGAATGGTTTGACTAATATTATTTACTACTCCTCTGTGAACACCAAGACTTTTAGATTTACCAACTCCAATTATCTTAAGTTTTTGATACT
>Ga0209433_10000165_pt1 | contig 20232 bp, 19 predicted proteins | sample METZYME_5_50m_FD_187552 | JGI IMG/M metagenome (GOLD analysis project Ga0209433, IMG submission 187552) | Marine microbial communities from oxygen minimum zone in mesopelagic equatorial Pacific - METZYME_5_50m (SPAdes) (version 2) | ecosystem: Environmental > Aquatic > Marine > Oceanic | place...
ATATTCCCTGAGCGCGTTTGGTAATAAATTAGTGTACTCCGGTACACCGTATTCATCTGTGGGTAAAATAATTTTGTTATCTAGTTCTGAATAGTGAAGATATGTGTCTTGATCAATATAAAAAATATAACCCTCTCTGCTTGTTTGAGATGTTTCTAAACTGCTAGTTGGGGCAGCACAAGACGACAGTGTTAGGCTTAAGATTATTATTAAATTCTTATTTTTCATCATCAAAATTAATTATATAGTTAACACTTTTAAATGTAAGGCTTATTTTTTTTAGTTTTTTTTCTTCTTCGTTATACCAAACTTTAATTATATCGCTATTTAAAATAACATTATTGATTCTATTTTTTCCTTCAAATTCATTTTTTTCGTTTATATCAAATCTGTACAACTTTGTTTCATTGTCTTTTTCTGCTATTTCGTAAAACAAAAATCTTACTTTTACTGCAAGGTTATCAAGAAGATAAAAATCATCAATCCAAACATCTTCATCAAATTCTAATTCTTTATTTTCAATCATTTTATAGAAAATATTCTCGTCACCAAAATTTTGATCATCATATTCAATATCTTCTCCCAGTAAATTAGAACCAAATCCATCTGAGGTCACCTCAATTTCATCACCATCAATTTGTATTGCTATTGATCGATTTAAAAAGGATGAAAAGAGATCATTTTCACCAACACCTATTGAAACATTTCTTTTAATTGCCTCTTCTTGGGCAATGATAAAAGAAAAAAACAAGAAAATATGTAATAGATACTTCAATTTAATAGTATTGTTGATGCTATTAAAAAATAAAGCGCTACTCCAATTATATCTATAGCTGTTGTTACAAAAGGACCTGTAGATATTGCTGGATCAATTTTTAATTTTTGTAATATAATTGGCACGCTGGCACCTACAGCTGTTGCAATTGTCATTGAACAAAAGATGCTTAAACCAATAACTATACCTAAATCCTCAAGAGATGATTGTGTGATATATGAAGATGACGCTCCTACTAAAAAACCATAAAATGCACCCAGAATGGCGCCAACAATTATTTCTTTAAATATTAATGGAAATGTATTCGCCACATCAACCCTTCCTGTTGCTAAACCTCTAACAATTATTGTAGACGATTGTGTGCCAATATTTCCACCAATACCAATAATTACAGGAATAAATGCAGCAAGTATTATAATTTGCTCAAGAAGAACATTAAAATATCCAATAATTGCTGCCGCACAAATCCCCCCAAAAAGGCTTGCTAGTATCCAAGGGGCACGAGATTGAGCATTTTCAAAAGGAGTTTTTAGTAAAATTTCACGATCTTTACCTACACCCGCCATTTGTAGGAAGTCTTCAGAGGCTTCTTCCCTAATAATATCAACAACATCATCTATCGTTACAATTCCTAAAAATTTATTTTGTCTATTAACAATAGGAAGAGCCAGATAATTATATTGCGCTACTTTTTTCGCAACCTCTTCTTGGTCTGTTTGAGTTGTAGCCGCTTGAATTTCTTTTATCATGATATCTTTTAATTTTTTAGTATTTTTTGATGTAACAAGAGTTCTTAAAGAAACAACTCCAACCAGCTTTTCTTTATTATCAAGAACATAAAGATAAAAAATCTTATCATTTTCAGGAAAAGACTGCAGTTTTTTGATACCTTCTTTGACTGTAATATTTTGATTCAATGTAAAAGTTTCTTTTGTCATAATACTACCAGCACTATCATCAGGATATGACATTATTTCTTCTACTTCTTCAAGATCTTCTTCTTCAATAATGCTTAAAACATCTTTTTGTTTATCTAAGTCAAACATGCCCGCAATAAAGGCCTGATCATTAGTATCAAGATAACGAAAAACTTTAGAGATATTTTTAGCAGACTCAAATTTCAAAACATTTTCAATTATTGAATCGTCAAGCTCCTCCAACAAGCGAGCTTTATGTTTTGCAGTTGGGCATAAAGTAAAAATTTTTTTTTGTTCGTACTGATTAAGACCTCTCATTATCAGTGCGACATCGGCTTGGTGGGTTTTTCTAAGTATTTTTGTGAGATTTGTATCAGCTTTTCTTCGAAGCAACCGTTGCATTGTACTTCTAAGCATTGATATTTCGGTTGTGAATATAGCTTTTTTCATTGTATTGGATTTTCTATAAATTAACTCTACTTTACAATATATTAAAGGTTAACTAAATGGCTAAACTAACTAAACAAAGCGAAAATTTCTCAAAATGGTATACCGAAGTAATTCTTGAGAATGATTTAGCAGACTATGGCCCAGTAAAGGGGACAATGGTTGTTAAGCCTTACGGTTTTGCCCTATGGTCCAATATTAAAAAAATTCTCAATAAAATGATTGAGGATAGTGGTCATGAGAATGCATATTTTCCTCTTTTTATACCCAAAAGTTTTTTAGAAAAAGAAGCTAAGCACGTGGAGGGCTTTGCAAAAGAGTGTGCTGTCGTTACTCATTCAAAGTTAGTTTCAGAGGACGGTAGTTTGTCTGTTGATCCTGAGTCAAAGCTTGAAGAAGAAATAATAGTAAGGCCTACTTCTGAAACAATAATTTGGCACATGTTTAAAAAATGGATCACTTCTTATAGAGACTTACCCGTTAAGATAAATCAATGGGCAAATGTTGTAAGATGGGAAATGAGAACCAGGCTTTTTTTAAGAACATCAGAGTTCCTTTGGCAAGAGGGGCATACCGCGCATGCTACTAAAGAAGAAGCTATGGAAGAAACCTTAAAAATCGTTGAAATTTATAGGTCGCTTTTTGAAGATTATTTGGCTATACCAACAATTATTGGTAGAAAATCTAACCTTGAAAGATTTGCCGGCGCAGATGAAACCTTTTCAATAGAGACAATGATGAAAGATAAGAAAGCTCTTCAAGCGGGTACTTCCCACTATTTAGGAACAAATTTTGGATCAGCTTTTAATGTCAAATTTCAAAATAAAGAGAACAAAGAACTACCTGTCTATGCTACAAGCTGGGGTGTAAGTACTAGAATGATTGGTGCACTTATCATGGTCCATGGCGATGATATGGGACTTAGACTTCCTCCTAGAGTTGCACCTATTCAAGTAGTAATTGTTCCAATAAATCCAAAAAATGAAAAGCCTGAGGAGTTTGCATCGTTCATTAAAAAGGTTGATGAGACTTTAAATAATAATCACGTAAGAACAAAAATTGATATAAGTGAAAATAGTCCTGGATTTAAATTTAATCATTGGGAAAGTAAAGGTGTTCCTATACGAATTGAGATTGGAATGAAAGAGTTTGGTGAAAATCTTATTACAATCAGTAGAAGAGATATAGGGGATAAAATACAACTTAGTATTGAAGATCTAGATACGCTGAATGATATGTTGGAAGACATACAAAATAATATGTTTACTGACGCAAAAGATTTTATGAATCAGAACCTGTTTGAAAGTGATACTTTTGAAGATTTTCAAAAAAAACTTTCCAAAGATAATTGTTTTATAAAAGCATATTGGGATGGTAGCGATGAAACGGAGCTAAAAATTAAAGAAAAAACAAAAGCTACCATTCGTTGTATTCTAGAAGATATAGATGATTCTTCTAAGAAATGTATTTTTTCTAAAAATGCTGCTAAACATTTAGTTGTTTTTGCAAAAGCATATTAATAAATGAAAAAATTTATATCCTACTTCTCAATCATAGTTCTTCTATATCTTTTTACTTGGCCCATTGGCATAGACCCTGTTGCTTGGAAATCAGAAAAACCCCCAGAATTTGAAGGTCAATACGAAAAAAACGACATCTTAAAAGACATTAAAATTTTTTGGGAAAATGATGGGCATGAAGGACCAGAAGATGTGGTTCTTCATAAAAATAAGGTATACGTTGGGTATAGCGACGGAACAATTATGACGACATCAGGTAAATTTTACAACACAAATGGAAGGCCACTTGGAATGGCTTTTGATAATGAAGATAATTTAATCATCGCTGATGCAAAGCGTGGTTTACTATCTATTAACCCACAAGGTACAGGTAAAGTATTGTCAACAAAATCTGATACTGACAACATTCCTTTAAGATTCACTGATGACCTAGACATTGCTAATGATGGAAAGATCTACTTTTCCGATGCCTCATTTAAATATGGATATGGTAATGAGCTGAAGGACTTGATGGAGCATAAACCAAACGGAAGATTGTTGGTATATAACCCTGATACAGGAAAAACTTCTACACTTTTGAATGATTTATATTTTGCAAATGGTGTAGCGATTAGTCCCGATAATACATATTTACTGATTACTGAAACTTTTATTTATAGAGTAAAAAAATATTGGTTAAAGGGTGAAAAAAAAGGCACATCAGAAATAATTATTGATAACTTACCTGGCCTTCCAGATAATATTTCCTCTGATGGAAAAGATATCTTTTGGCTGGCACTTTTTACTACAAGAAATCAATTTATAGAACAAACATCTGATAAACCTTTTCTACGGAAAGTAGCATTAAGACTTCCTTCTATTTTACAGCCCAAACCAAAACACTATTCTTTCGTACTAGGTATAAGTGGAAAAGGGGAAGTTATACATAATTTTCAAAATGATAGTAAAGACTCATATGCTCCAATAACAAGCGTAAATCAATATGGAAATGATTTATACTTTGGAAGTCTGTCCCATAAAGGCTGGGGGAAAATGAAAGTACCGGAATGAAAATATCAACACCAGCTTTTGTACTTAAAACAAGTATTTTTAAAGAATCTAGTTTAATTGTAAGGCTTTTTACGCGAGAAAAAGGAAAATCCAATTACATTATAAAAGCTGCAATGAGACAAAAATCGCCCAATAAGGCTGTTTACCAACAACTTAATGAAATTAAGATTGATTACTCACATTATCCAAAACGCCAGATCCATCCAATATATAGCTCAAAAACTTTAAACGATTGGGGCGGAATATGTAAAGATTTAAAAAAAACCGTATTATGCACAACAATGATTGAAATTATTGATAAATCCTTTGATGAAAATATACCAGACAAACAAACATATGATGTACTTTCTGCGGTGATGAAATATTTTAACACAAATAACCAAAACTTAAATAATGCATTTTATTATTTTATAATTCATTTTTTAAAAAATAGTGGTTACGATATAATTAACGCAAAGGAGCACCCAATTGTCAAAAAATTTACGCAAAGTTATCCCGAAATACCGGAGAACCTAAAGATGATATTTTCTTCAAAATTTATTTTTTCAAAAGAAGAAAACTTCGAAGTGGATTATGATAAAAAAATAATGTCAAAATTTATTTCGGAAACTATGAATTACCATTTTTCAGATGTAAAATCTTTTTCTGTTGCTAAAGATATATTTAGTTAAACTATTCTTCAATAACCTTAAAAACTCGTTCACCAGGTTTTACCATTTTAAACTTTTCTCTGGCAATTTTTTCAATGTATTTTTCATCAAATTGAAGTTTTTCTTCTTCTTTTTCAAGAAGAGCAATTTGATTTCTTAATTTATTAATTTCATTTTGTATCTCTAGCTTATCATTTTTAAGGCTCCATAAACTAATAAGCCCTCTGTCACTAAAAAGTACAAGTATAATACAACCAGACACTATGATAACCATTAAAATATTTGTTAAACTCAGAAGGTTCTTCATATTATTTTAAAAAATTAAATTCTTTTCCAAAGTGAGGATTTTTAATTTCCTCTTCGATTCTTAATAGTCTATTATATTTCGCTGTTCTGTCTGATCTACATACTGAACCAGTTTTAATCTGCCCTCCGGCCATTGCAACAGCTAAGTCAGCTATGTAGGTATCTTCAGTTTCGCCAGATCTATGAGAAATAATAAAATTGCATCCATTTTCTTTTGCAATATTTATACATTCTATCGTTTCTGAAACAGTACCAATTTGATTTAGCTTAATTAGTATAGAGTTTATTGCATTTTCTTCAATAGCTTTTCTCAGTTTAATAGGATTTGTAACAGTTAAATCATCACCTACTACTTGTATTTTTGAGCCAAGAGCTTCATTAAGTTTTGACCAACCCTCCCAATCATTTTCATCTAAGCCGTCTTCAATTGAAATTATTGGATATTGCCTGACAAGATTTTCATAAAAATTAATCATTCCATCTACGTCAAGCACATTACCATCAATTTTTAGATTATATTTATTATTTTCATAAAAGCTTGATGCTGCTACATCAAGAGCGAGTGAAATTTCTGTTCCAACCTTATACCCAGATTTTTCAATAGAATCCAAGAGTATTTCTATAGCTTGATCATTTGACTTTAGCTCAGGGGCAAACCCTCCTTCATCACCAACTGTAGTACCCAATCCTTTTTGTTTTAAGATAGATTTAAGTTGATGAAAAATTTCCGAACCCATTCTTATTGACTCAGAAAAATTTTTTGCTCCATGAGGGAAAAGCATTATTTCTTGAATATCAGACCCTTTGTCTGCATGCATACCACCGTTTAAAACATTAATCATTGGTATGGGTAATGTATCAGATTCACCTAAATAATAATAAAGCGGTTTTTTAAAATACTTTGAAGACAATACTGAGCACGCCATTGAAACACCTAGCGTAGCGTTTGCTCCGTAGTTACTTTTGTTTTCTGTTCCATCACTTTCAATAATAATATTATCAATCTTCTTTTGGTTGCTAGCATCTTGTCCAATTAATAAAGATGAAAGTTTATTATTAACATTCGAAATAGCCTTTTTTACACCTTTACCATTATAAAAATTAAGATCTTTATCTCTAAGTTCGAGAGCCTCAAATTCTCCTGTTGATGCACCTGAAGGAACAGCTGCTCTACCAATAATATTTCCAGAGACTACCTCAACTTCAACAGTTGGAAAACCGCGGGAGTCAAGAATTTGACGTGCGTGAATTTTTTCTATTACTGGCGTTTTATTTTTCACAAAAAAAGTTAATGCAAAGAATTATGATATGAAATATTAGATTTTAAATCTCAACTTTTATCTTTTTTTTAAAAAATTGTAAGTTTTTTATTATTGTTTTTGATATCAAAAAAGGTTGATTCATCGAAAAATAGGTTCTATAATTATAAAAAAGATGAATTATTGGCAACTTTTTAAAAAATTTAATCATATTGACATGATTAATAATGGGGGCAAAAAACTGAATTTTTGACAAGTTTTTTGCCTTTTTTTTAATAGTTATTAACTAATCAAGGAGGAATAACATGGCTTCATGGGATTCAATGTTAAGTAATGCGTTAGGTGGATTAACAAGTGTTGTAAAAGCTGCAATTATATTTTTTGTTTTTGCAGGAATACTTTTTGATACACCAGTAGATGCGCTTGGTGGTATAATGGGTTTTGTAGATACTTTTCTTAATGGTGGATTATCAGGACTTCTAGTGCTGGTTGTCTTCTTATCCTTATTGTAAGGTAGAAATAGTATTTACTAATTAATAGAGCTCCTCTTTTGAGGAGCTCTAAAAGCTCGAAGGAGAAAACACAATGAAAAATGTGATAAAACAAATCAATGATTTCTTAGGCATGACTACAGGCCTTTTGATTAATTTGATTGTAGCTGGTACAATTATTGGTATCTTGTATGACGACATATTTGGAGTCATCGCAGGAATTGGTAATGCAGTAAGCATGATCGGAGACGGTGGTGTTGCTGGTTTAGTAGCAGTAATGATTGTTGCAATGTGGATGAAAAAATAAAATTACTTACCCCACATTGACTTAAATAAAAAGGGCTCATTTTATGAGCCCTTTTACATTATTTTATAATAATTTCATAGATGAAATCTTCAAAAATAAAAAAATACCTAATTATATTTTTATTATTTTTATCTTCAATTTTTGGATTTAACAACCAGGGAATAAAGATCATAAAAAATGATTTAGTTTTAGGATACGTTAAAACCATTGAAAACAACCGTTTAATATCATTAAATAGTTTTTCTACAGTACTTGGATATAAAAATTTTGTTAATGACAAGACAGAAAAAATAGTTGTAAATATTGGCGGAAATAAAATCAAAGCAACAAACGGTATAACTTTTGTTCTGTTTGACGATAAGGTTTACCAATTTCCCAACAAAGTAATTGTTAAAGACAATAACTACTTTATTTCAACTTCATCATTACTAAAACTAATTAACTCTAATAAATCATCATCTAATTTTTCTTTAAAAGATAATGAAATTGTTATAAGTGAAGTATTAAATAAAAAAACTGAAAGAGTTGATTTAACGAATGAAAAGAAAAAGTGGAAATTCTCAACAATTGTGATTGATCCAGGACATGGCGGGAAAGATCCTGGGGCAGTTGGATATAGAGGAACTTTGGAGAAAGATGTTGCCCTAGATGTTGCTAAGAGACTAGAAAAAAAAATCTCAAGAAATATGGATGTAAAAACTGTTCTTACAAGAGATGAAGATATTTTTCTAAAACTTGATGAAAGAAAAAAAATAGCTAACGATAATAACGGAAGTCTTTTTATTAGCATTCATGCAAATGCAGCTTCGGACAGAAGGGCTAGCGGTTTCGAAACTTTCTTAATTGGTCCAAATAAAAATGAAGCCGCTGTAAGGGTTGCAACAAGGGAAAACGCAGTATTGGAACTTGAAGGTTTTTCTGGAAAAAAGCTTACAAATGAAGATTTAATTCAAGCTACTATTGCCCAAAGTGCATTTGCTTCAAAAAGTGAACAGTTTGCAGCACTCGTACAAGAGGAAATTGGCAAGAGAGTTACTAGTCGTAACAGAGGAGTTAAGCAAGCGGGTTTTTATGTATTATGGGGGGCCTCAATGCCAAACGTTTTGGTCGAGTTAGGCTTTATATCAAATCTTTCTGAGGAAAAAAAATTGAGGAGTTCTCAATATCGCGAAACTTTAGCAACGGCAATTTTCAGGGCAGTTGAAAAATATGAAAAAACTTTGAACCAATGATTAATGACACATTAGAATACTTATATAATCTTCATAATAGAGGTATAAAGTTAGGGTTAGATAACATCGAATCAATTTTAAGTGAATGTAAAAATCCTGAAAGTAACTTTAAATCAATACATATTGCTGGCACAAATGGCAAAGGATCTACAGCTTCAATACTGGCTAAACTTTTTCAAAATAACTATAAAAAGGTTGGCCTCTACACCTCTCCCCATCTAATACGATTTAATGAAAGAATAAGAATTAACGGCAAGCCTATATCGAATAAAGAAATAATAAGGTTTACTAGTGAACACAGAAATTTTATTGATCAAAACTCAATTACTTTTTTTGAAGCAACAACTGCGATGGCTTTTGATTTTTTTTCAAAAAATAAAGTTGATATTGCTGTGATTGAAACTGGACTAGGTGGAAGATTAGACTCAACAAATGTTCTTAAACCTGAGCATACAATAATTACTGAAATAGACTTTGACCACACTCATCTTTTAGGAGAAACAGTTGAAGATATTACAAGAGAAAAATGCGGTATTATTAAGGATAAAACACCAAACATTACAATAAACTCAGAAGAAAAAATTAAAAAAGTTATCAAAACCTTTTCTGAAAAAAATAACACAAAAACTGACTTTTTATCTAAAAAAGAAATTAAAAACATAGATCAATCAAAAGATACAATGAAATTTGAATACGGCAATCAAACATATAAATTACCACAAAGTGGTTCATATCAAGCTCAAAATGCCATACTTGCGATAAAAACTTATAAGAAAAGTAATACAAATTTTCTCGAAAAAGATATTCAAAAAGGCCTAGACAATTGGTATTGGCCCGGAAGAATGCAGATTATGAAAAAAAATTTTTTTTACGATGTAGCCCATAATTCATCTGCAGTAAAGATTTTGGCAAATGATTTAAAGGATATATATAACTGTAAGCCGATCGGTTTGGTTGTCATGAAAAATGATAAAATTAAAAATGATATAGTTAAAATTTTTAGTGAAGATTTTCATTCTCTCACAATTTCATCAATTGACTCCAAAGATATACTTGATAAAGAAAAAATTAAAAGTATGAAAAGCTTAACACGTTTTGACTATAATGAAAATTTAGCAAGAGCTCTATATTCATTAGACCAAATTAAGACAAAAAGACCAAAGGTTGTTTTTGGCAGCCATTATATTGCAAAACAGGTATTTAATTATTTTGGTTTTTCCTTTGACAAAGGGATGATATAGTGTAATTTATATTTCGAGGTGTATTTCCCCCCCAAATATTTCACTTAAAAACGAGGAATTATGAAATTGACAGAATTAAAAGAAAAAAAGTTAGCAGACTTAAAAGAAATTGCTAAAACTTTAAAAATAGAAAAATTATCATCAATGTCTAAAGATGATTTAGTTGATGCTATATCAGCTCATCAAAAATCAGAAGCTAAAATTGATAAAAAAGAGGTTAAAAAACCTGAATCCGGAGCCAGTGAAAAAATGGCTGCAGGAGTTTTAGAAATTTTACCTGATGGCTATGGTTTTCTTAGAAGTGTAAATGATAATTATTTGCCAGGACCAGAAGATATTTATGTAAGTCCCTCACAAATCAAAAGATTTAAGTTAAAAACAGGACATTTTGTAAAAGGCTCAACTAGGGCACCAAAATCAAAAGAACGTTTTCATGCACTTTTACAGTTGACTGAGGTCAATGGAGTTCACCCTGAAAAAATTAAAGATCAAAGAAAATTTGATAAGTATACGCCATTACACCCTAATGAAAAGTTTAACTTATCAAACACAAGTGATATGTCCATGAGAATTATGGATATGGTTTCTCCAATTGGTAAAGGACAGCGTGGATTAATTGTAGCTCAACCTAAAACCGGTAAAACAATTTTAATTTCGAAAATTGCAAATGCAATTAGAAGAAATCATCCAAACACTGTCTTATTAATTTTACTTATTGATGAAAGACCAGAAGAAGTAACTGACATGAAAAGAAGCGTTGATGCAGAAGTTATTGCTTCAACCTTTGATGAAGGTCCAGAAAGGCATGTCCAGGTTTCAGATATGGCTTTAGCAAAAGCACAGAGGTTAGTTGAGTGCGGTAAAGACGTAGTAATACTTCTAGATAGTATAACCAGGCTTGGGAGAGCCCACAATGCGGTTATTCCTCACAGTGGTAAGATTTTATCAGGTGGTGTTGACTCAAATGCACTCAGAAAGCCTAAAAAGTTTTTCGGAGCAGCCAGAAATACAGAGGAAGGCGGAAGTTTAACCATTATAGCTACTGCTTTAATTGATACAGGAAGTAAAATGGACGGAGTAATTTTTGAAGAATTTAAAGGTACAGGTAATATGGAGCTAGTACTTGACAGAGAGCTTAGTGATCGTCGAATTTATCCAGCCTTCAATATTATTAAGTCTGGTACCAGAAAAGAAGAGCTCTTACTATCTGATCAACATTTATCAAGAATGTGGATATTAAGAAAGATGCTTGGAGAGATGTCAACTGAGCAGGCAATGCAATTTATGATTGATAGAATGAGAAGAACAAAGACTAACCAAGAGTTCTTAGATTTAATGAGCCAGTAAATGACAAAGCAATTTTCTAGCTTAGTTGAAAAAATAAAACCTTCTTTTACCCTTCAAATGACTTCGCGTGCAGCTGAATTAAGGGCTCAAGGTGAAGATGTAATCAACTTTGGAGTTGGTGAGCCTGACTTTAATACCCCTTCTCATATTATAGAGGCTGGCAAAAAAGCTATGGATGAAGGTTTTACAAAATATACTCCAGGATCTGGTATGCTTGATCTAAAAGAAGCAATACAAACAAAGGTTGAAAATTTATCAGGAATAAAATATGAAACAGATAATATAATAGTATCAAACGGAGGAAAGCAGTCGTTGTCAGTTTTATGTCAGGCAATTTTTGACAAAGGTGATAAAGTAGTTATATTTTCCCCATATTGGGTCTCCTTTCCTGAATTTGTTAGAATAGCAGGAGCAGAGCCAATTTTTGTTGATACCATTGCTCAAAAACAATTTGAACCAGATTTTGAAGATCTAAATAATAAAATTGATAAATCTATAAAAGGCATTATCATTAATTCTCCAAGCAACCCAACAGGTGGAGTTTGGTCTGACGAAGCAATTAAAAAAACACTAAAAATTGCTAAAGACAATGATTGGCTAGTTATTTCAGATGAAACTTACGAGGAGCTTGTATATGATAATGATTTTAAAGCCATTGATAGCCTTAATGAAATAAATGCTGAAGTCGTAACTATTAGAAGTATGTCGAAAACATATGCAATGACAGGATGGAGAATTGGATATACAATTGCTAAAAGTAGTATAGTAAAAGCAATGTCAAAAATTCAAGGTCAAACTACTTCATGTCCAAATGCAATCGGGCAAAAAGCTTCAATAGCAGCCTTGCTTGGAGATCAGAATCCTGTAAAACATATGAAGGAAAAATTTAGAAATAGAAGACAGGTAATGTTTGATGCACTTAATACCATTCCAAATGTAAAGTGCGATATGCCAGGTGGTGCATTTTATATGTTTCCCGACTTTTCATATTACTTAAAAATGAAAAATGAAGATGGAAAAATTTTACAAGACACTTTCGACCTTTCTGATTATATTCTCGGCGATGCAAAAGTTGTGACGGTTGCAGGAGATGGTTTCGGAGATGGAAAATATTTAAGATTCTCTTTTGCGACAAACACAGAAAATATTGTAAATGGCATAGAAAGAATTAAGAAAAGTTTAGAAAAACTAAAATGAAAAAAAATACACATTCAGAGGATTATAGACTCGTAGTTTTTGAAGACAGTTCTTGCAACTACTCTTTTTTAACTAGATCTACGGTGAAGACTGATAAAACTATCAAATGGGACGATGGTAAAGAGTACCCTCTATTTAAAATAGAAATATCAGACAAGTCACACCCTTATTATACTGGTCAAAGAACTTTAGTTGATACTGCAGGTAGAATTGAGAAATTTAACCGCAAATACAACAAAAAAGATTCCTAACTCTACAATTTTTAATAATTTAATTAAATGGATATCCTATCAAAGGCTAAGAGTATTGTATCTCAATATGAAGATATAATGAAACAAATGGTTGATCCTGAGAATGTTTTAAATCAGGAAAAAATAGCTGCTTTAGCAAAAGAAAAAAGTAATTTAGAGGAAACATTTGAATTAAGTAAATCTTATGTCTCACTTAAAAAACAACTCCAAGAGCTATCTGAGCTTAAAAATGACAAAGAATATGAGGATTTGGTAAAGGAAGAATCTGAAGATTTATTACAAAAAATATTAGAGGTTGAAAATAAATTAACAAAAATTCTTATATCTGATGACCCTAATGACAACAAAAATGCAATTATAGAAATAAGAGCTGGCACAGGTGGAGATGAAGCTGGTTTATTTGCATCAGATTTACTAAGGATGTACAGTAGATATGCTGAAAATAATAGTCTCAAAATTAATATGATGGATATACACGAAACAGGAGTTGGAGGACTTAAGTCCGCTACTTTTAGCGTGGAAGGACCAAAAGCATATGGAAGATTTAAGTATGAGGGTGGCGTTCATAGAGTTCAAAGAATACCCAAAACTGAATCAGGTGGTAGGGTACACACTTCTGCTGCAACTGTAGCAGTTTTACCTGAAGTCGAGACAGCAGAAGTTGAAATTAATGATTCTGATATTAAAGTAGATACTTATAGAGCTAGCGGTGCTGGGGGACAACACGTGAATAAAACAGAATCAGCTATTAGATTAACTCATATCCCGAGTGGGTTAGTTGTAACCTGCCAAGATGAAAGTTCTCAGCATAAAAATAAAGCTTCTGCCATGAAAGTTTTAAGAGCTAGGCTTTTTTCATTAGAACAGGAAAAATTAAATAAAGATAGAGACGAAATGAGAAAATCTTTGGTTTCTACAGGAGATAGATCAGCTAAAATTAGAACATATAATTTTCCGCAAGGAAGAATTACAGACCATAGAATTAATTATACCACTCACAAATTACAAGTCACTCTTGAAGGAGACATTGATCATTTACTTGAACAGCTTAAATTAGCTGAGGATAGCGCCCAAATCGAATGAAATATTAAATAAAATGCTTTTATCAGATTATTTAATTAAAAAACAAGAAAAACTAAAAAAACTAAAGATTTCTGAATATAAAATAAAATCTGAAATGATAATTGAAAACGAACTCTCCGTTTCTAAAAAACAAATATACTTTAGCAAAATTTTTCTTTCAGATTATCAACTATCAGCACTTGATGAAAATTTTGATAAGCTCGAACTAGATTTCCCTGTACAACATATAATTGAAAAGACCTTTTTTTATGAGTGCGAATTTTTTACACCATCTAAGGTGTTTATTCCAAGGGCAGAAACAGAAATATTGGTAGATAAGGTTCATGATTATATAGAAAAAAAGAAAAACAAGCTTAAAATTGTTGATTTGTGTACAGGTAGTGGTTGTATTGTATTGTCGTTGGCTAAAAAAAATCCTGAACATGACTTTATAGGTTTAGATAGTTCAATTGATGCAATTAATGTTTCTAAAATAAATTCAGAAAAACTTAAAGTTGTAAATGTTAATTTTAAAAAAGAAAATGCATTCGAATATGATTTTAAAAATGTTGATATAATCACTTGTAATCCCCCCTATCTAGCAATAAATGAAATTGAAACCTTAGAAAATTCTGTAAAAAATCATGACCCACTAGATGCACTGACCGATCATTACGATGGGTTATTATTTTATAAATTTTTAGTAAACAATTTTGAAAAAATAGTAAATAAAGGCGGCACTATTTTTTTTGAAATACCTTCATCAGATGTAACTAATAAGATTTTTGATATTTTATCTGAAAATAATAAAGTTAAATATGAAATTTTCAAAGATTTTGAAGGAAATAATAGAGTAATTAGAATATATTAGATGCATGAAAAGCGAATTTATCCATCTCCATAACCACTCAGATAATAGCTTATTAGACGGCGCGCAAAATATTCCTTCAGTTTTAGAAACAATTAGTGATTTAGGAATGGATTCTGTAGCTCTTACAGAGCATGGAAATTTATTTGGTGCAGTTTCTTTTTACCAAAAAGCTAAAAAGAACAATATTAAACCAATAATTGGATGTGAAGTTTATGTAGCTAAAGGGAGTAGATTTGAAAAAGATAAGTCAAGCGGAATGGGGAAATATAATCATCTTGTCTTGATAGCCCAAAACTATACCGGTTATAAAAACTTGATGAAAATTGTAACACATGGTTTTCTAGAAGGTTTTTATTATAAACCAAGAGTAGACACTGAAATTCTGAAAAAATATAATGAAGGAATAATTTGCCTTTCTGCCTGCTTAAAGGGTTTACTTCCAGAAACACTTCTTTATAATGGTCTAGAAGCAGGAAAATCTGTTGCTGAAGAATATTCGAGCATTTTCCCGGGTAGATATTATATAGAGCTTCAAAATCACGGCATTCCAGAAGAGATACAAAATATTCAACTTGCAACAAAATTAGCTAAAGAAATGAATTTGCCTATCATTGCTACTAATGATGCTCACTATGCAAAAAAAGATCATCACAAAGCACACGATGTGCATATTTGTATCGGAACTGGAAAGCAGTTATCAGACAAAAACCGTCTCAAATATTATGGTAATGAATTTTATTTTAAATCACAGGATGAAATGTTTTCATTATTTAAACAATTTCCTCAAGCACTTGAAAATACCAGAGCTTTAACTGATTCTATAGATTTAGAAATTCCAATGAATGAGTATCATTTACCTTGGTATACAATACCAGGAGAAAAAGATTCAAAAGATATTGATTCTTACCTTAAAAAACTATGTGAAGCAGGTGTAAGAAATAAGTTTGAAGAGACTAATGATGAAATAAATGATAGAATTAATTATGAACTTTCCGTTATTAAAAAAATGGGTTTTGCTAGTTATTTTTTAATAACAGCTGACTTTGTTCAGTATGCTAAAAAAAATAAAATACCGGTTGGACCTGGCAGAGGATCCGCACCAGGAAGTCTTGTATCATATGCTTTAGGTATAACCAATATCAATCCATTAAAACATAACTTGATTTTCGAAAGATTTTTGAATCCCGACAGAATAAGCATGCCAGATATTGATATTGATTTTTGTGTTGAACGAAGAGGTCAAGTAATAGACTATTTAAAGAGCATATATGGTGAAGACTCAGTAACACAAATTATTACATTTGGTAAAATGAATGCTAGAGCAGTAATTAGAGACGTCGGAAGAGTAATGAGCTATTCATATTCAGAGGTTGATAAAATAGCTAAAATGATTCCTGAAGGCCCAAAGGTAACTTTAGATAAAGCATTAAAACAAAGCTCAGAATTGAGAGCCATTTCACAAACTAATTATAAAGAACTCATTGATAATGCTAAAATTTTAGAGGGAATGACTAGGCACGCCTCGATTCATGCAGCTGGTGTTGTTGTTGCACCTGGAGACCTTACAGACTTTGTTCCATTGTATAGATCCTCTCAAGGTGATGTAACAACCCAATACGATATGAAGGAGCTTGAATCTGTAGGCTTATTAAAAATGGATTTTCTAGGATTAAGAAACTTAACAGTAATAGATAGAACTATTGATTTGATCGAAGAGCGTTTCGGAGAGAAAATAGACATTGATAAAATTTCTATGGAAGATCCTAAAGTTTACGAACTTTTTGCTAAAGGCCTTACAGTAGGAATATTTCAATTTGAGTCTGCTGGTATGAGAGAATTTCTTAAAAAGTTGCAACCTAAAAGCATTGATGGCCTTATAGCTATGAATGCATTATACAGACCAGGACCAATGCAAAATATTGATAAATATATAAAAAGATCACACGGCAAGGAAAAAGTTGAATATGTCCACCCATTACTAGAGGAAGCTTTAAAAGAGACATACGGTATTATTGTTTATCAGGAACAAGTAATGCAAATCGCAAATATCATAGCTGGATTCACACTATCAGAAGCAGATGAAATGAGGAGAGCAATTGGTAAAAAAATAAGATCTCTAATGGATAAAATGTCTGATAAATTTGTTAAAGGAGCTGTTAAAAATGGTTTAACTAAAACTAAAGCAGAACAAATTTTTAATTTAATTGATAAGTTTGCCCAATATGGATTTAATAAGAGTCATTCTGTTGCATATTCTTACATAGCTTATCAAACAGGCTGGCTTAAAACTCATTACACCGCAGAATTCATGTCAGCAAATTTGACAAGTGAAATGAATAATACTAATAAAGTTGTAGTTCTCATTAATGACTGCAGAAAATTAGGTATAAAAGTTAATGCACCAGATATAAATAAGTCTGGAATCAACTTTGAACCTTTAAGCAACAAAGAAATATCTTTTGGATTAAATGCTGTAAAAAATGTTGGAGTTAAGGCTTTAGAAGAATGTATTAGAGAAAGAAAAAAGAATGGTAGTTTTAAGTCAATCTTTGATTTTATTTCAAGAGTGGATCAACGTCTCGTTAATAAAAAAGTTTTAGAAAGTCTTATTCTATCTGGTGCTTTTGATAGTATTAATTCAAATAGAGCACAACTATTTGAAGCAGTTGATCTAGCGATTAATTATGGTCAGCAGGTACACAAGAAAGACAATAAAGATCAGATTAATCTTTTTGGTGACCAAGAAGAATTGCTAAAAGTGCCTGAATTACCAAATATTGATGATTGGGAAAATCAAGAAAAATTATCTAAAGAAAAAGAGGTTTTAGGTCTTTATGTTTCTGGTAACCCACTTTTGAAGTATGCCGATACAATTGAAGATCTTAGCAATTATGATTTTACTGAAAAGAAAATAGTTAAAGAAAACACAATGATAAAAATTGGTGGTGCTGTAACAAACTTCAAATTGCATTATGATAAAAAAAATCAACAAATGGCATTTTTCAACCTAGATTGTCTTGGTGGACAAGCTGAAGCAATAATATTTCACGACGCTTTTGATAAATATAAAGACATTATTCAGGACAATAACATTGTATTTCTGGTTGGGCACACGTCTTCTCAAAATGATTTTGCTGATTTAAAAATTATTGTCGATGAAGTTGTTCCTATAAACCATGCAAAAAAAGTACTAAAACTTAACGAAGTAAATATCAGGCTTCCAAAAAACTCTTCAAAAGATTTAATGAATGAAGTTGTATCATTAGCCAATGAGAATAAAGGTGAACATTTATTCGTTGTTTATATTCCGCAGGAAAACGGAGCAGAAAGAAAGATAGTTTCTAAGAAAATTAAGGTATCTAATAATAATCAATTCTTAATCTTGTTAAGAGATTTATTAGGGGAAACAAACGTTTGGATTGATTAAATTATGCACTATGAAGATCAACCCACCAATTAGAATTTTGATGGCCAAGCCTGGACTTGACGGGCACGACAGAGGCATTAAAGTTTTAGCAGCTGCTTACAGAGATGCTGGCATGGATGTCATATATCTTGGCCTAAGGCAAACTCCTGAAAGTGTTGTGAAAATTGCAATACAAGAAGGTGTAGACGTTATCGCTTTATCAATTCTATCAGGTGCACACATGACAATTTTTTCCAAGGTAATGGAATTGATAAATAAAAATAAACTTGAGAATGTTTTAGTAACTGGCGGAGGAATTATTCCAGAAGAAGATAATTTAGAGCTTTCAAAAATTGGAGTTGGGAAGCTATTTGGGCCAGGTACGCCTGTTAAGGATTCTTTAGATTACATAGAAGATTGGGTTTTAAAAAATAGAAGATGATTTCGAATATCAATACAGTTTTTGTTAAAGCAGAGAAAGAGTATCTAAAAAAAAACAATAACGAAGCTAAAAAACTTCTTCGTAGTGTTATCGAGCATGATAACAGTCATTACGGAGCTTATAAAATACTATATAATATCCTTGTTGAAGCTCATTCATCAAAAGCTGAAGAAATTTATAAAGAATTAAAAAGATTAAACCCAATTTTTGAAATACAACATAAAAAGATTAATAAAAAAAAGAAGACAGATGTTAAAAAAATAGATCTACATACTATTTCATTAATTAAGCTTATGATTAGTCAAGGCAAAAAAAGACAAGCAAAGAAGAGTCTAAAAGATATAATAAAGCTTTCTAAAAACAGTAAAGACATAAATTCTGCTAAAAAAATTTTAGAAAAATTATAAGGGGGTATGATGAGTAAAGAATATTTTCAAAGAAGACAAAATAAGCTTAGCGAAGAGCTTTCAAAACATAATTTAGACGGAATGTTAGTTACAAACATGATTCATATTAGATATTTATGTGGTTTTACTGGTTCAAGTGCTACACTTCTTATAAATCAGGAGGGTACAACCTTCATCTCAGACGGTAGGTATGTATTTCAGTCTGAAAAAGAGGTCAAAGGTGCATCAATCTTAATTGATAGCATTTCACATTTTGAAGTAATTAAAAATGAAAATCTTTTAAAAGACGGGCAAAAAATTGCAATTGATGGGAATAATGTTTCTTATCAAAATTTTATTACAATTAGTAAGGTTTTATCAGGTGTTGAGCTTATAAATATGACCAATATTATTGAAACTATGGCAATGCAAAAGGATGAGAAAGAACTAGAGGCCATTAAAACTGCTGTCGAAATTACAGATAGAGCATTTGCAGAGGTTTTTCCTATGGTAAAAATTGGAGTAGAAGAAAAAGTCATAGCTAATCAATTATCTTTTTTATACCGTAAATATGGTGATTCAGACTCAGATGCATTTCCAGCAATTGTTGGTGCGGGACCCAACTCTGCCAAACCACATCATACACCAACTGATAGAAAAATTGGACCAGGTGAACTCTTAGTAATTGACTCAGGCGCAAAGTTTGCTGGTTATCATGCAGACATGACAAGATCATTTGCTACAAAAGGCTTTTCAGAAGAGCAAAAATCAATTTATGATATAGTTTTAAAAGCACAAGTTGATAGCATAAAAGGCATAAAATCTGGGGTAAGTTGTAAATCAATCGATAAGATAGCAAGAGACCACATTGCCAGTGCTGGATATGGTAAGTACTTTGATCATGGTTTAGGGCATTCACTAGGTTTAGAGATTCATGAAAATCCACGTTTTAGTAAAGTAAGTATAGACAACCTTGGAACTAATTATGTAATGACAGTTGAGCCTGGAATATATGTCAAAGATATTGGCGGTGTAAGAATTGAGGATGATGTTATTGTGAAGGAAAATGGCTATG
>Ga0209433_10000166_pt1 | contig 20195 bp, 38 predicted proteins | sample METZYME_5_50m_FD_187552 | JGI IMG/M metagenome (GOLD analysis project Ga0209433, IMG submission 187552) | Marine microbial communities from oxygen minimum zone in mesopelagic equatorial Pacific - METZYME_5_50m (SPAdes) (version 2) | ecosystem: Environmental > Aquatic > Marine > Oceanic | place...
ATTCTTTTACTTCTAATTCCTGTTCAGCAGTCATTTAGTCCTCCGTTCCATCAAATACGTTGTTTACAAAGAAGTCCTCCACCACACTCGCGGCTTCGTGGGTCTGATCGTCGGCTAATCCTCCAATCCCATTCGACCTAGCTTCTCTTAATACAATCTCAATAGCTTCTTCAAGTTTCATCATAATTATCCTTAATTATCTTTCTATCTTCTCAAAGTGTTTGTCTACAATGTCGAGTATTTTAGATTCAAGGTGATTGGTTAAATATTTACCTTCGATTTCACGAATAGAAGGCCACTCCTCATTAAAGAATTTTTCAACATCTTCGTGAATGTCTGCTTTAACGTCTAATATCTTGTATCCCATAATTTAATTCTCCAAATTAAACTCAAACTGTTCCTGTATTTTTAACTCGGTTATAGTAAAGTGCATCGCTTTAGCCCTTGACTCGTAAGCTTTGCGAACAGCACTCTCAGTGGCGAACTTGCCCCTTGTGAGTTCCCAACGCTCAAACCCATCTTCGTACTTAATTTTAAGCCAATACCTATTCATGTTAATCCCTTTCGATTTTGTAGTTGCCAACGAGGTTGCTATCAAGGTCACAAATACCTACGCACTTGTCTTTGTAATCCTCAGTGGCAAACTCTTTGTAAGTCTCAATGTCATCTGCAACTTCACGCAGAAGCGCGGGTAAGTCATTGGGGTTACTGGGTTTAATTTCTACTGTTAACGTCATATAATTAGTCCTCTTCTACTATGTATGTATCAAAAGGTGCAGAGTTCGCCCAAATTTCTCCCCACTCGTTTGCCTCGTCTAAATCGTGGACTCTGTTGAGCAATGCTGTCCTCAACATCTCTGGTGTTACATCTTCTCCATGTTCATCGTTAGATTCAAGAGAGAAACAAATATCGTATGCGTGATTATACTTCATCTTCGTCCTCCTCATAATCGCCATAGCCAAGAGAGTCACGCAGTTCCTTGCCATCAAGAGAATCCCAAGGCAAGTCTACCTCTTTGGTAACGTGTCCGTTGCTCACAATGCTGTAACCAACAAAACCACCACCTTCATCTGCGTACTCAAGCATAAACTCAAGGTCATACTTCTCAGAGACAGAAACCAACCAAGGAACAGGCGGCGACCATGCGGTGTAGAATCCAAGAACATTCGGGACTTCACCCATGCTCCAGTTGAGATGCAACCAATTCGGCGCATCTTTAGGCATTACAGAAACCCAATCATTAGGGAAATCGTATGCGTCCCACTTTGTACCCCAGTTCTCTACCCTCCAGTTGTACCAATCGGGCATCTTACCACCCTTGATAGCATTGCTCTCCAGCATCTCAGAAGGAGTCGGCAGTAAGGTTTCAAAAGAAAGAGGAATCGGAGAACCGACATCATCGGTTTCTTCGGTTCTGTTATCGTCCATGAAGCGAGCAACCTCGCTGTTAGAACCTCTCAGTGTCAGTCTATTAGAAGTGTGATTAGGCATGATTCAATTCTTACATATACTTGTGGTGGAGTCAAGCACTATTCGTCGTGATCTTCAATCCATCTGTTGGTTGCCGCATTCGGGTCGTTATAAAAGTAGTCACGATCCTGCCACTTCTCTTCGATCCAGCGGCGTAACTCGATGATCTCTGAGTCCTGCATCTCAGGAATCATTTTCTCAATACTTGTTAAACGCCAATATACTTTGTCTAACATCTCTTTGCTTGTAAGCGGTTCTTTATTCATTGTCATCTCCTTCGTTCTGCTGCTTTTCAATGTTATATAAACTGTGCATCAATGCTAACGCTGCGTAACCTTTACTGTCTTTCAGTGCGAATCCTTTTGAATTTTCAAACTGCTCTGATTCAACTACTCCAATGGACTCAAGTTCTTCAAATAATGCTTCAACGTGTTCATTGTTAGGGAATTCGGGGTAATCTTTATAGAAGTTACTCATAAATTTCCTTCCAGCGTTCTTCGATGTCTGCGTCAGGCATCTGGTTGAACCCCATCACACCTTCCATTAACATCTCACGAATGTCCCTGTCTCCGATCTGCTCAAAGACAGACTCCATTAACTGTTCTCTTTTTTCATCTGTTGTCATAATTATCCTTAATTAAGATTTACTTCCATGTAAAATGCGGCGAATCATCACGCAGTTCAGAATTTGAAATGTAGATTTCTTCCGCATCTTCATTTGTGTACCAGTTACCGTTGCCATCACTCTCAAGGAACGTCAACGTCTCTCCGACAAGTTCAAGTGTTTTCATACTTCTTGTATTAAAGCATGACCTTGGGAGCGCGTCAAGCCCGTAATGAAGCGAAAGCTTCGATAGCGGCATCTTTGGACTTGAGTTCGATGTCGTAGTCCACGGGCATAGAAAACGCCTCATACGGCAATCCTGTGGGCATATCGGCATGACTACGAGGATTGGTCTTGTCGGGGTGCGACTCTGAGTAGTGGAACAGAGGCTTGAAGTAGCCGCCGCGCATCCATGACGAGTAACAAAGCTTAAATGCGTGCGCGTGAGAAAGACCGTCAGGCAAGCATTTGTGGTGCAGATTGTCGTAAGTGATAGGCAAATCGAAATGCTCTGACAATAACTTAGGAGTCCAAATGCCCTTGTCCTCGTTCTCTACAACAAGGCGTGAGCGAACAGACTCGTCGCACTTGGCGAGATTAGACATGAAACGTGCAGCAATTTCTGAAGGCTCGCCTTTGGTGTTGTTGACATGGATGTTGATGGGACAACGATAGTCACGCCTACCACCAAGCTGATCCATAAGCCAACCATGATGGTTGAGTTCTTTGATGCTCTTGTCTACCTGCGGTTTACCCGTGCTTGCAAGAACATTGAACTGGTCAGGATGACAGGAAATACGAACGCCTTTGTCACGCACAACGCTGGCGCAATCTGCGAGTGCCGCCATGATGTCGATGTAATCGGGATAGTCAACAAGCTTGAGGTTGGCTACGTTGTATGTAAGTAATGGAAAAAGGTTTGAGCTAACACGATAAGCCCAACCGCTAGCAGCACACTGAGTAAGGATTTTGTATGTAACACGAATGTTGTTGAGTGTGCGAGCCGATACCGTAGCAACTGCCTCGTCACGGTCAAGCTGCGAAAAGCGATGCCATGTCATAGTCTGAAACTTATGACCGTCATTGGCAAGGGAGTTGGAAATACAACAAAGCGAATACATGGCTCAATAATAAAATAACCTTGACGGTGAGTCAAGGCTATTGTGTTGCTTGTTTGTGTGTGTGGGTTACTTTCTGTGCTTGGCTAATTCAGCTTCCAACTGATCCATTGTCTGCTTGGTTGCCACCGTGCTACCATTAGCGAAATAGATTTCTCTATACTGCTCGCCAAAAGTCGATGTGACTTCCTTGACCAAGTTTACGTTATCCCAGTTAACCAGCATGGTTGACTGCCCCAGTGTTTCTAATTTAATGTTTTTCATTTTTCTGTCTTGATTAAAACCATATCTCCGTGAGACTTCTCGTACTCTTTGATGTAACTCATAGCGTCAGCATAATCCGCGCCATTGTAAAGGTGCATAGTTCCCTCTCCTTCATCGTACTTGAGATGCACCTCGTAGTTGTACTTCGTGCTAGAACATCCAGCACACACGATCAATAATGTCAATAATGCTTTTTTCATAATTATCCATAATTAAAATTAGTCCTCAAAAAACTCTATACGCTCTCTAAATGCTTTTGCCTGTTCTTCGCAACAATGCGCTTTGTCCTCCTTCTGTCTCAGTTTCTCTATGTGATCCTGAACATCGTTTGTGATGCTGGCGGCAATAAATGAGCGAGCAGATTCAGAGTCAAGGTTGACTTGCGTTCCTTGATGTTTACTCAAGGACTCAAGCACTACGTCATACATCTTCATATTCATTATCCTCCATTTCGTCGTCAAGGTCAAGCACCCAAGCGACAATTATCATTGGTATTATAATCGCGGCAAAATAAATAAGTAATTCCATTATCCTAAATAATCGTTATCGTCTAACTCACCCAAATCCCAATCGTCCATTGCTACGTCTATCGCCATTTCAAGCGTGTCTTTCGGGTATGTTTTTATGTGCGTTACCAAACTCCATACAAACTCTGTTAACAGTTCGTGTTCTTCGGCGTGTTTGAGTGCTTCATTTAACAATTTAACGTCTTTTTCGTGTTTGAATATAAAATTATTCATGTCCATAGTAATCCTTTACTGTATCGAAACGGTCAATGAATGACGGTGTGTATTCACCAACATAAGCATTGACTACATTATACTCCATATATTCAAACGCTTCGGTGTTACCCATGCCGTCACGGTCACGCAGAATTTCAAGGCACTTCTGGTAATCGTAACACGCAGTTGGCTTGTGACCTTTGTTGGTCACGATGCCGATGAAGGCATCCTCGAAACCGTCAGCGAATAAGATGTCATCTTTGAACTGCTCAAAGTGTGATTCCAAAAAGTCTTGTATAGCTGTCATATTAATAATCTACTCCTGCTTCTTCTTGTCTCCATTCGTCCCATTGATGTGCGTCAATCATGTCTTTAATGTCCTGACATCTATCAACAAACTGGTCAATAGTGTAATCACGCTCAAACGGACTAGGGCATCTATCGTAAATACGCTGAATCAATTCCTTGTCACTCATTTCGCTTCCTTCCACCTTGGGCCTGTGATTGCGGGGCGTTCATCAGCGATCAATCCTTCGATCTCCTTGAGTCTCTCTTCTGCCATGTCCTCGCGCTCCCAGCGACTCACGCCCTTGTCGATCTGAGTGATCTCAAAGATTTTTTTAATAATATCGTGGTTCCTCATAATTATGCTTAATTAACTTTTTGAGTTCGGAAACTGGGGGTGCATCACACACCCCCAATCTCCTAGTACCCTACTACTAATAATTCAAATCGTCCTCCTCGTCGTAGTAACCGTCATCAATGTCATCCCACTGTCCGTATTCGTCCACCAACGCTTCCTCCAGAGGCTTTTCAATCGTCTCATGGTGCGCTACGACCTTGTACTTGGTGGTACGCAACTTCTGACAGTTGCAGTCATGCGGGACGCTTACAACGTCAGCAGGGTTGATTTCAACCAGCATCAGATTGCCGCCACCGTGAGCATAGCCCTTGGCGTACTCGTAGCTGCCAGCATGGAACCCGTAGGAGCATCCGATGTTGGCATCGTCACACACATTACGGCGAGGCATCTCCAAGACCTGTCCAACGGAGTTGTCAAACTTCCGAGAGTAATGATCTTTGAAGTCACTGGTAACGCCCTTGTAAGCAAGGAAGTTGCCGTTCGGAGTCAGAGGCATATTCTTATGCTCCAAGAACCGATACAACTCCTCTACCGAGCGGCGTGAAGGGTTAAGCATAAGCTTATCCAAGAACTTCACAAGAGGCTCATGCGGCAGTCCATCGCGCATAAACTCAAGGATGCGGTCAACAACGTGACCATGCACCTCCTCAAGCCCGTAGTGGACTGTGTTGCCTTCGATGGTGATGTTGCCATCGAGATACTTCTCGACTGCAACGGTCTGGTCAAACAAGTCCTCAAGCTCATCCCAACGCTTGTCGCGGATCGCTTCTTTTACATTGTCAAAGTTGACATGATCGACAGACATCGTGAGGTCTTTACCGTTCAGGTAAACCGTGATGCTGTTGTTACTGATGATATAGGGTACTTCCATTTTATTCCTTCGTTAAGGGTTAATCTCTAATGTTCTTTAATTGTCTCATACCCTTGATTCAAGGTCAAGCACTTTTTTTTTCGGTGTAATATAAATAAACCTATGTATTCTCTTACTTTCAACGGATGGAGGGTGGAATGTCATCTTTGTAGCGATGGTTACTGGAAGCATGATACCGTTTTCATTTACAATAATAAGAAAACCATATCCCAGAAAGAAATCGCGGTAATTCTTGATTACCTTTATGATGAAGGCTTTATTCAAGATCGGCGCACGAAATACGAAATCTTAGAAAGATAAAAACCTATGAAGAAAACCGAATGGTTCTATGATGATGACAGAAAAAAATGGTGGATGATTAACGTGGTAACAAATGCAACTCACATACCCAAGATTACTTTGGGCGAGGGAAAGCGCATGACAACGCCCGTGAAGGTACAGCATATAAACCTACTCAAAGAGAATAAAACCCTCAGAGGGATCATTCTCGCGCTCGCAGGAACACTTGGGATAGTGACGGGACTGCTGATTTACTTCATCTGATAATTATCCATAATTAAGAAACGCACAAACAAAAAAAAGGAGGCGCGGGGAAACCTACTAACCCGCACCCCCTCTTGGGGAACCAATGCAGAGAAACCTACTAAACTACATTGGAATTGACTAAGTTGACGTAGTGCAGAACATTTGCCTTCAACTTTTTCTGCTCATCGGCACTTTTCCTCTGCCACTCCCAGTATCCCGTGATGTTCTCAACGAGCATCGGAAGCAGAGGGTAGAGGCATTCTAAGCCCTTGAAGGTATCATTGCTGACGGTGGCTTTAGGCTCGTCATACTTGATGCCGTCATAGTGATTCATAACCTCACGAATAAAGTTGATGCTTTTGACCTTGGTTACGTCCTCATGCTTGTTGACTGCCTCACGGGCATTGTTGAGCGAGCCTTCTCCGAGATCGCATTCACCGAGATTCTTGAAGAACTCGCGGTAGTTGATGTCCTGTCCAGCGATCACCCTCTCGTTGGCAATCCACTGACCGACCTTGCCCTTGAGCTTTTTGTTCACCTCAGTCCTGACACGATCCCAAGCTAAAGTGGCGTTCTTGCTGTTTTTGAATTTATCAATCTGACGAGACTTCACGCCAATGATTTTTACATCATCACCAGTGAGCAGGGTTAACCTACGAACAAGAGTATCGAGCATCTTGCTGCGCTGGTAAGTGCCTTTCGCATCAGCGAACTGATAGCGATTGATCTCAACATAAACAACATTATCATTGTCAAGGTCAACGTAGGTCGCATCCCAGTTCTCGCTCTCAGGATTCCAGCTACTACCCCCGTTGTAAACAAACACACTCTCTTTGCTCTTGGAGGCATCGCCGCGACTACCACCCTTGCTGGAGCGAGTGCCGTAGGCAAGACCGTACTGACTCACGATGTCAACTTCAGGAATGTCAGTAAGCTGAGTGAAGTCATCCTGAATCATGCCAAGGTGCTTGATAATGTACTTCTTCATCTTGGGGCTTGTCTTTTCCTTCCAAGTGAACATGATCGGAAGCTTGTTGTCATCTTCAACCAAAGGCACGATGCGCTTCAATACTCCGCGACGATGCGTTTCGGTGTTCTCGATCAGAGTGACACAATCCCTCGCGTGGATACGATCAATCTTCTCAGGACGAACCTTCTGATGACCACGATATGACTTCACATACTGATGTACCTCAACCAAATGGTCAAGAGTCTCAAGCTTACCAAGGTTGCCCATGTCAACGTCATGTAAATTAACACGAACGTCAATGTCATTGCCTTTGTATGAGATTTTCTTTTTGAGAATTTCCCGTGCTTTACGCAAGCTGCCGTAAGCGTCGAACACTTCGTGCGCTAACACCCTCGCCGCCCAAAGCGATTCACAAGCATCAAATTTTGCTTCAAGTTTCGCTGCCATTTCGCTGGCAGCTTTCTTGATTTTTGTATTGATGTTTTTGATTGTGTAATCAGAATACTGTAAACCTTCGCGGCTTGCAGCGATCTCCAGATCACCGATGGCGAATTCAAGCTTCAAATTTCCGCAAGCGAAATTTGAGTATGAATATTCATTTTCTTCATCTAATCCTTTCAGAAGAGACTTTTCAATGGGGTATCCAATGTTACCCATTACAGCAACAGGCATACCGTACTCAGCACCCTCACCGTCCCATGACCAATCGTCACCCTCAAAGATGATGTTGGTTTTTTCCTTGGGCAAAGGTCTGCCGTTCACAAGCGGGGCAACCTTGAAGTGAGCAAGAGTTTTCTTGGCCTTTTCGTTGAACTCCTCTACGTCATCGCTACGCACGGGAATAACAATCTCAAGACCGTTCTCTAAATCAGTAGGTGCTTCACCAAGCTTGGAGATGCAACCAACCTGAGAGTCATCAATGTAAGCGTTATAGGTGGTGCAAGTGCCATCAATGTAACTGTTAATGACAAAGTTATCACCGTAAGCGAATCCAGATTTACTACCAATACCGAGCATACCCGTCTGGTTGTTAGTGTTGCGCTTGGTGCTTTCACCGTAGAAAGCAAAGATGTCTACGATCTCTTCGGGGTTGAGAGACTTACCGTAGTCACGAATCTTGAACTGGAGGTTCAGGCGACTAGGCAAAGTGACCTCGATAGGACGCTCAGAGATTCCCGCCTCAATGTGTGCATCAGCAGCATTGGTGGCGTACTCGCGGATGACTGCGGTAGCAGCATCGGAATACAACTGGTTACGCAAGATGTGGAAGATGTGTCCAACACCCGCTTCTTTGATTCCAAACTTTGCGGTAGTGGTGACTCCGCTAGATTCGATGGTGGTTTCTTTTTCGATGACTTTCATAGTAGGTTTAGTCTAGGTTAATGTTGTAATGTTCCGCTAGACTATCAGCTACTTGATTTGGAGTCAACTCTTTTTTTATACCTTCTACCATCTTTATATGCTGCTAATGTTTTTTCACAAGTAATGCCACTATAAGTCCTACACCCTGCTACCCCATCGGTAAATGCGCGATAGTATCTTAGCGGCGTTAAACCACTTGCATTAGCTTTCTTTTTTATATACTTGTTAAACTCCATCACCACCCCTTACACGTTGATTTTATAATTATGCTTAATTATCTTTTTTACGTTTGAATAGTTTATACTGACGATTTCGTTTTTCTTTTTTTTGGTTTTTGTCAGAAAACTTCCATTCTAAGAACTCCTTTAAGGTCTTAAACTTTGCTGTTGGAAATGGCTTTTTATTTTCATAGAATTTTTTATGTAACAAAGATGCTTCTTCGTGCCAGCCCGCATTAGCAATCATCTTGGGAGAGTAAAACGAATATTTTATCTCACAAGTTTTCAATTTGGTTTTATCTATAAAAGTGACTGTCATAACTGGGAAAAACCCAAGCGGTTTATTTATGTCTTTAACATGAACCGACCCTGTAAAAAATTTAGCAACTGCAATAGTTCCAGCTTCGCTGGCTTGAAGTTCTAGTGGTTCGTCTGAATTATTTGGCAACTTTACGTTCGTGTACCAATTTCCTGCTTCTACTTTGAATTCGTTCATAATGTATGTTGTTGGGCATGGTTCTTTTGTAGCAGAACCTTGCTTTTGAGTCAATATTATTTGGCCGTTTTCCGTTAGTTTTTGGTTATTTCGTGTAATTTGAATAAACCTATGAAACCTACCAAAGAAGAGATAGAAAAGATAATGGATGACATAAAAGAGATAGGAGGAATCTCTTTGGAAATAATCTATTCTTCAGAAAAAGTGAACGACAAGGCTAAGTTAATAAACAAAAAAGCCTATCAAACTTGGACTAAATTAGCTAAGATGTTGTCCCGTCAGGATTAGGTACTTCACCCCAAGCTTTAGTTAGCTGCTCTTGTAGATCAGAAGTCATTTTCTGCTCTTTCTCTTGCTCTAAACGCTGTCTTTCTTCATGCTCAGACTTCATATAAACTGCCATGCTCAGTAAAAACTTTCTTTCTTCTGGGTCATCAATTTTCTTGACTTCTTGGTAAGGAATGCCACACCAATGGTAAATAGCCCAATTTTGCTCGTTAACAGACAGGGTAATTTCTTTTTCTTCACTCATTATATTTAATCTTAATTATAAATGCCCAAGGTTTCTAATCTTTTATTAAACTCATCATGTGGTACGTCTGCATAAGATAATACCAGCGGTAGTTTCTTGTCTCCGCCACGATTATGCACGGTTCTGTCATCAAAGTAACCTTCGGCCATCAAAGATGCTACTGTTGAGATTGGGAAAGCGGTAGCTTTTTGCATCGCTGAGAATCTATCATCAGACCTAACAAGCTTTTCTTCTTTCCAAGTCTTATTGTCTTTTTCTACTTTAGCAATGACAATAACTTCATCCTTGTCACACTGACCGCATCCTTCTACAAAGATTTTATTTAGCGTCTCATCGTCAAGCTGGCAATCTCTCATAAGGAATTTAACCATCGCTCCGTGACCTTTGTACCTCAGTGTTTTATAGGAGCAGTTATTTACCCCGCGAGCTTTCATAGAGTGAATAGAGTGAGATGCCCCGCCGCTAGTATAAAAAGCTTCTAGCTTGCCAAGCTTGTCCGACTCGACTGCTTCCAACCCATCCATGCCTTTAACTGTTTTTATTTGGCCGTCCTCTAATACTATGCAGTCATCTTTATATTCATTGATTAAACCGTCAGGCGACCAACTGATACAGTATCTTAATGGGTTTTCGCTGCTCAAGGAGTAGTCAGGTAGTCCACCGACCATCATATTAACATTTGTTATTTGGCCTCCTCCGTACAAACTTTGGTATCCTTCTTCGGCTAAAATATTTACCCAACCTGGGGCCAGACCTAAATCAGTGAATACTGGTTTAGTTGCTTCTTGTTTTGCTAAACTATTTATAGATTCAGACACATCTACTCTGCCGCCGAGATCACAATAACGTAGTCCATGCTGAATACAGTAATGGCCAACGGCTTGGGTTTGATGGTAGGGTAAACTACTAATTACAACATCAATAAGATGTTTATGATAAGAAATTCCTTTGAGTAAGTCTTTATTATTCCCAATAACAAAGAACTCGTTTCTTGGGGTTTTTCCGTCTTTAAGATTAACCTTGTGAGGTATATTATTTGCCGCATCTCGATTAGTATCCATGCCTATAACATGAAAGCCTAACTTATCCATTGCGTAAGCAATAGCGGTTCCCATCCTTCCAACGCCTAAAACTAATGCAGTCATATTATCTTTATTTCAATAAGTTTCTCGCCTTCTAAAATCCAGACTATATCTCCAGACTTACAAGATTTAGATTGTGTTATTTCGTACTCACCGTTTTTATTTATAGTGGACACAGTAGGCCACTTGTGAACTAAGTAATGCCAAGAGCACCGCCTCATCTCTTTTTATTTGGCTTGTTCTCTGGCATTCGTGCTCTTATTTCATCAACAAGCTTTAAATCTTTAGCTTCTTCAGCACTGATCCACCAATCTTTTCTGTCCCAGTTCTTTTTTATTTTGGCCTTAGTAAGCTTTGAGCGGCAAGCAAAAATATCCAAGCAGCGTTCTTCTATTCTTTTAACAAACTCTACTTCATCTTCTATTTCGTGTGTCTTGCCCCAAGCCCCAAAAGCAGCACGGTGAATCATAACCCAAGCTTGATGACCAACCCATCTTGTGTCGCCCGCTTGCAAAAGGATGCCCGCCATTGAAGCTGCCATGCCAAGAGTACCAGTAGTAATGTGATGCCCTTGATTTCGGAGGTGCTGAATATGATCGAACAATTCAAAACCGTCAATAATACTGCCACCTGGTGATGAGAAGATTATTTCAATATCGCACTTAGGGTCGATACGGCTCCACTCGGTTAACTTTCTCATGCACTGAAGACAGGTAGAACGGCTTACTTCCCCAGAGAATCTATAAACATGATTTTCTCCATCATCAGCATCATGCCGAGCAATATCATCTTTTCTTTTCTTTAGCTCAAGAGAGGCAAATTCAGCCTCCATCTCAGCTTTAGCCGCTTCAGCAAGCTCTTTCCTTGTTTCTGCTGCAAGCTTCTCTGTTTCAGCTTTATTCTTGTCAATCTCAGACTTTATTTCAGCCTTACTTCTAATGTCTTTTTCACTCATAGTTCTTCTATTCGTTTAGACTTGTCATCAATAACAAGGTCACAAGCAGGTTTAATGTATTTACCTTTAGAGCCTGTCGAAAGGTCATGGAATTTACATCCCCATCCTTCTAACTGTTTCCAAGTAAAATCGTAATAACATCTACCTGCTGCTTTTGATTTGTCTGAACCGCCACGGGCAGTCCAGTAAATTATTTGCCAACCTTCATCATAAAGTTTATTTATTTTAGCAATGTTATCTTTAATTGGTTCTGCTAAGTCATATCTTCGGTCTTCGGGGTAGAAACAAACTGTTTCATCTACGTCTACCAACGCAACCTTAACATCATCAGCCGCGAATTGTTTCGAATTGTGAAATTCCATTTAAGTATAGTTAGGGGGTCTTAGGTTTACGTTGCCACCGTTGCCAGCCATTTGCGCTTGTTGTTGTTTAACTTGGTCTTGAATTTCATTTGCTCTCTCTAGTAGAAATTTAGCATCATCATCGGATAGCTTATCAGCTTCATCCCATCTGATGCCTATCATTGTCATCAAGGCCCATTTATCTTCTTGTGTTAGTTTACTTGGCATAATTATTTACTCATTCCTTGTGGAAACATTAATGTGTCAGCGTGATTTACTGTCCAGCTTATTTCATGCGTTACTGCTCTGTATGTTCTAGCCGCGCTTGGAAAACCATTTCCAGATTTCTTTACGCCGCCAAAAGCCAAATGCGACTCAGCGGCAATCGAGCCGCCGTTCCAATAAATCATTCCCGCATCGCACTCATCACGCATAACGCGAGCCTTACGGAAATCATTAGTTAAGACGCCTACGGCAAGGCCGTATTCGGTGTCGTTGTAAATACGAATAGCGTCCTCTATATCGTCAAATGGAATAAGCGCAACGTGTGGGCCAAAGACCTCGTTCCTTAAAAAACCCGCATCGCATTCAGTCCACTCTCTTTTGTAGACCATTGGAGTGCTGTAATAAGCTCCTTGCTCACCAGCGTAGGTAGGGCTAAGTAAAATTTTAGCTTTTGGGTCTGAGGCTACCAAAGAGTTCATTCGTCTTATTTTAGCGAACCCTTGCTCGTTAATTATCGGGCCATAGTAAACGCTTTCATCGGGTACATAGTCTACCCATCCAATCGCATCGGGCGTGCCAGTTGAGCCTACAACCTCTCTGAATGGATTGCCTGTTTTTAATTGAGAAGCTCGCTCAACAAATTTACGACAAAACTCGTCATAAACGCTTCTCTGAACTATCATTCTGCCTGAAGAAACACATCTTTGACCTGAAAGTTTAAACGCGCTTGCGATAGCGGCTTCAACCGCCAAATCTAACTCAACATCATCAAACACTATGCAAGCCGACTTACTACCTAACTCGCATGAAGTAGTTTTATGCCATGATTCAGCAGCAACTTTGCGAATATGCTGTCCGACATCAGCACTACCAGTAAAACAAATATGATCGACATTAGCCCTAGCCAAAGCGTCACCAGTATCACCGAGGCCATGCACCAAATTAATGACTCCATGAGGGATACCAGCTTCCTCATAGATTTCCACAGCCATTTGAGTTGACATCGGAGCGTCTTCACTTGGTTTGATTACTACTGTATTGCCTTCTACGATTGACGGCGCAGCGTTCCAAAACATTCCAATCGCAAGAGGAAAGTTAAACGGCGTAATTATTGCAATTACTCCTTTAGGCTTCCTAAGCATATACGCATCTTTGTCAGCAATCTCTGAAGAGACTGCCTCACCATGACTATAACGCCCAGAACCAAAAGCAAACTGAGCCATATGTAAGGCTTCATTAACTTCTGCGACACTTTCGTTGTAATTTTTCCCTGTTTCAAATGAAATTACCCTTGCTAGTTCTTCTTTTCTTCTTTCAATTATTTGCGCGACTCTATTCATATAGTCAGAGCGGGCAAACCTGCTGACTCTTTTCCAACTCTCGAAAGCTTCCCTCGCAACACCAACCGCATACTGTACGGTTTCTTTGTCGCTCACAGGAAACTTACCCAGAGACTTACCCGTAGCTGGGTTTATGTTGTTATAGGTTTCTAGAGCTTTGCCAAAGGGGTTTCTTGTCATAACCCCATTTATTTCTTTGTCCCAATTTCCGTTGATATAATTTTTACCTTCAAACATTTTTAGTGCTTTCCATTAATCCTTTGACATTTACCTCACAAAACCCTTTGTTGTCATCACCTCTGGTTATTAACTCATAGATAACTCCAGTAAGCTCAGAAGGTTTTGAAAAAATTTGAGTGAGATGGGTTTCCTCGCAAACTAAAGGGTCTTCAGAGTAAAATTCAACAAACCCTAGTTCTTGCCATTCTTTTACTTTAGCTGCTACATCGTCCACTTGATAAGCAATATGGTGAACACCGCCAACGCCGCCTCGTTCAGCCACCCAATCACCAACTATGCTTCCTTCTGGGCCATCGCTTACAAATATTTCTGGTGGAGCATGAAGCTCGCAATCCATCATGTAAATCGGGTCGCTGGGGCCAGCATAATGACTGGGAGTAAGTTTATGAAAAACCCAATTTTCTACTTGATCGCTTCTTATTTCTGGGGGAGCAAGAGCAATGCACTCGGCTGTGTTGCCATCATCAAATTTGATTCTGAACTCAGTGCCCACCTTATAGCCAAAGCATTTTTGAAAGAATTCAGCAGTTTTTTGCCGATCTTTAACCCTGTACGCTATATGATCGAGTCTCATGTTATCCCCTAAAATATAATAAGAGGATACCCTTAAAACGTCAATTATTTACCGTTTTTTGCGCCATACCAAAACAAAACAGCTATCGCCATTCCCCAAGATACGATTACGATTATAGTGCCAATGTCGTGTGCAGTCATAGGTTTTTGCGTGTCATTTAATTACAGCAAAAACCAGTAAAAGGTAAGTATTATTTCGCTAAAAACTCAGCGATTTTGAAGTCTATTTCTGTGTTTATATCAGTAGATTCACTGAGATCAGTAAGAAAAAGCTGGGGGTTTTCACCAAAAAAATAACTATTCTTCAAAGCGTTCTCGTGGCTTTGTATAAAGAACGCGCCGTTCTGTTTGTACAGAGGTGATAAATCTTTAGCTAGAGTATGCTCTTTAGCCCAAGGGTTGTAATTTAAAGGGTAGCGCATATCCCCCCAATCTTTCCAAAGGTGTTCCTGAACTAAATCAACAGAGATCAATGAATCATAATTACGGTTATTTAAGAAAGTCTCTATCGCATGATCGTAAGTAGCAGGAGAAATATTTGGGTTTGTGCAATGAGTCCAAACAACTACGTCTGTTTTTATTCTACCGCAAAGATCGCCAATCATTTTATTTGCAGAACAAATCTCTTCATCGCAAGCTTCGTCTGGCCGCTTAACTGGGATTGCCCCAAGCTGTTCAGCATGTGCTAAAATTTCGTCGCAATCCGAGCCTACTATTATTTCACCTACCTCTTCACATTCTTGAAGTTTTTTTATTTTATAGCCAAGCAGAGTAGTACCCTTGAAGGGCCGCATATTTTTATTTGGTAACCTTACGCTAGTTTTCTTAGCTGGTATAACTGCTGAGATCACGGAACTATAAGCATACCCCAATGGCTTGGGTCTGGTGGGTTGTAGTCTTCATCTTCAGTGTGAAATTTCATAAAGCTTGGCTCCCATTGGTGAACATCATAGTAAACTTTGTAGCCATATTCTTTAAGCCTATTGAAATCAAACCCTCCTTCTGATGGGGATTTAAAGGAGGGGTTGTCTGGAAAATCTTGAGTTGCGCCCCAGCCATTACTATCGTAATGAATCTCAGCGTAGATAGATACTTTATTTTCAAACAAAAAGTCCATAGTCTTTAAGATGTGAGACTCCATACCTTCTACATCTATTTTTACAAACGTCGGGATATCTAGGTTATTATCAGCAAAAAATTTCTCCATAGTCCTGTATTTTATTTGTTGCTCAGACCCGTTGGTGCAATCTTTAAAAGGGGTAACGCAATCATAGTCTTTATCTGAAAACGCCACGTTGAAACACTTGTACTTGCCACCAAACTCTTTTGCTCTATCCTCTAAAGTTGGAAAGTTAAAAGGAGAAGGCTCAAAGGCGTAAACCTCTTTACAGGAATGCGCTCTAGGTATAGAGAACTCTCCTATTCTGGCTCCAATGTCGCAAAATACTGCCCCTTCGACACTAAACAGGTTATGTATTTGCTCTTCGCTTAATTTAGTTTCTGGAGTAAATTCAATCATCCAAGCTCAACTTTATTCCAATTTGTATGTGGCTTATTTGCAACCCAATCAATTTGCCTACCAGTATCACCATTGAACCAATAATGAGCTACTTGTATTTCTAATGGCTGACAAGATTCGTATTCAAGGTTATCCCAGTCAACATAATAAATATCATAAATACGATCTATTACAACATCAGCACCATCTTTAGCTTTAACGTGCGTATTAATGAAATCTTGAGCTTCTTCCAAGCTACAAAAATGCAGCTTGCCGTGATCCATCCAACCGCTATAAACACTGTGAGTCTCTTCGCCAATTTCATACTCTCTCAGGTAAGAAAAACTACCTGTCGTGTCTTGGCTAAAAGTCCATTCCCCTTGTCCTCTTTCATAGCAATAAACTCTATAGTCCCAGTTGTACCCTACTTTACCCGCTTCTCCCTCTTTGCCTTTCGGGTCGTGTTCTTTTTCTTCGTATTGACAAGTAACTGTCCACGTTGTTAGCGCTCCCATTACTGAAGCTTTTTTGATGAAGTCTCTTCTGTTCATATTAGTATGTCTTTCTGAACCTATGCCCTTTACCTTTTTCTTTTTTACCTTGTTCTTGCCAATTAATCAAGTCATAATTGTCTTTAAAGTCATCACTAAAACAATTACGAGGCTTATCTCCTTTGCCATTTTGATTATTGGTTTGCTTTTTCTCGCTCACTTTTAAGCTCCTTCTTTAGCTTTATTATGTCTCGTCGTAGCTGCTTTTCCAATGCAAAGCCTTTTTTGCAATACTTCCGCAGCTTCTGCATAGCTGGAATATAATCATCTTTAAAAGAAATCATACCGCCATTATCTAATGACCTTAAAAAAATTACGCCATCGTCAAAAGTCCCACGAAAAAGCACGAACTCCCCTTTTTTAATCACCCACTGAGAGGGGCTAACTGAATGATCCCAATATTTTTTGCATTCTATCATACTTGCTCCAAAGCCTCCCATTCTGGTAGATACCAACGCCCGTTTACTGGGTTGAACTGATCACTCTCACCACTCATGTAATTTGTAGGGCAAATTATTTTAGCTCTTTTGTTTTTATTTAAAGCCGCCCCCCAGAATGCAAAAGCACTGTTAGAAAGTACGGCGTGTTTACAGTGAGAAAAAATACAAAGTAATTCGCTGGCATTAAATTTATTACCCATTAAAGCCATTGTGCCATTTGCGAAAGAAATCTCATCAATAAAATTCGAGGATTCGTTGGGGTAGTCACAGAAGACAAAAGCTGTTGCGCCTCTTGGGAATTTTGCTTGATCAAACCTTTCTAGGGCCAATGAGTAATACCGTGGGGAAAGGGGCGTATGATAAAGCTTTGCTGGGAGGGGTTTATTCTTTTTATGTGTAATGTGATACTCCAAGCGCAAGCTAACAGCAATACTATTTTCTCCTCCCGCTTCAACATAAGGCTTTGTCTTTTTAAGTATTTTGTCATTAAAAACAAAAAGCTCGTCTCTTAAAAAATCTAAATCATGTTCAAAACAATATCTATTGGAGTAAGCGTCTATAGATAAAGTTTTATTTTTACCTTTAGTGTTTCGCCATCTATCGGTTCTTGGGGTCACTGTTTTAAAAAAATCAGCTATCTGTTGGGTGTCACATAAGTTATTAAACTTAATCATACTGGAATTATCTGGTTTAGCAATACTTGGAATCTCTTTTTCAATGTGAAAATGTTTGCTTATATTTGGGAACGTATCAAGAAGGTTTTGTTTTTGCTCACTGTAGCCTGGGTGATCTTCTTGCGTCTGCTGAAGACTAAAGAGCGTATTATCTAAAGCGTCTAGGTGCAATACTGGCTTACGATTTAAACTTTTAGAAATACAATAAGCAGTAGCAAGATGACCCATAATAACACCCAAGCCTTGCCCTTGAAGTCTAGAAGGATTTAAAATAAACTTTTTCATCTATTCTTTCCAAGTTATTTCTATTAAGTTATCACCAAAAAGCTCTCGTGTATAGTTAATGGCATGTGCTGGGTCAAATTTCTTGCAAGTATAAATATCAACAGAGAAAAATGCTGGCTCTCTGTCATCCCAAGCATAAATGTGCATACCGCTTTCTTTCCAATGAACATAGGCGCACCAACCATATTGAGGGTCATAATTACAAAACGGTGCAGTGACTTCGGTCATATTTAAAACCTTAGTCATCTGGCGACAGTATTTATCCATCTGCTCTGCTGCAAAAGGATTATGAAGTGTCCCTTCGATTATCAGCCTTTGTCTGCATATGTCTGGTGCTAAATCTTTATACATTTTTAACTAGATCGGAAATTATATATTTATTATAGTCTAAAGTTAATTCTTCTCCTATTTTTAAATCTTTTAAGGGTCTAAAGGAGTCATCTTTTTCTTGCCATATGCAATTTGGGTTGTCTGAATGATTTAAAAAATAAGATATATTGATATTATTTAAAGAAGTAGACATGAAATAATGAGTATCACTTTCGATAAGGAAATCGTCCATTATCTTTCTGACACTCTTGTCTAAGTGAGATACTTCTTCTTTGGGTATTTTCTTTATTTCTTTTAGATCAGAAGCACAGTCAGGAAATAGATTTGTCCCTTCTGGAATTTCCACAACAGCATGGACTCCAACTCCATGTATTTTAGAAACTTTTATTCTACAGAAGGTAAACGGTAAAAAGTTAACTATCTCTTCCTTTGTCATACTTTTTTATAAAAGCTGGCATTAAGACGTTGTTAACTAAATAAATTGAAAAATCATTATCACTTTTAAAATGAACGCCTTCCATTATTCTTGATTCAGCAACCATTTTTGCTTTTTTAAGTAATTCTTTTTTAACTTGTGGCTTTGCATGTCCTAACGCTTCAGCCGTAAAATAGGCCGACAGGGTGTGACCGCTTGGATAAGATGGATGATGTGCTGCCCCATTTTGTATTGATTTATTATAATCAAACTCAATACCATAATGCTCTGCAATTTGATAAGGACGAGGACGATTATAATACATCTTTAGCTTCATGGCTAAAACTTCTACATCACCGCTTGTAATGAATTTTAATACATTTTTTGGGGCTTTTTCATCAGTAATTTCTTCATAATGGTCAATTACAAATTGGGCTGGGTCTTCATCCATTTTTTTAAGGTTAGAGCTAAAATCCTCTGGATGATCCATTGACATGAAATTTTTTATTGCAATTAGTTCCTTTTTTGTTTCTTCACTTGAGTTAGCAGGGGGGGCAAAATCGAGCAGTTCTCGTATATTAATGTCTAAGAGCTTAAAATTACTATTTGCAGTTTTTAAAAAAACGTCAGGAGTTTTTACATAAGTCATGTCTTCTAAAGCCTGAGCTTTAATCTGTTCTGTGATATCTATTTCTAATTCAAACTTCATTCTGATAATTTTACACTACTTTTTTCTGTTTTTAATTTCTTTTGGGGAAAAAAAGAATTTTCCAGTATATTCTTCCTCTAATTGGCCAAGATCGTAAATACTCTTAGTTTCCGTATCTGTCTTGCATAGCTGTTGATAAGCTTTTTTATCGCTAGACCACTCAGACCCCGTCCACCACTCAAACCCCTGATACATAGACTTATACGAACACATACTTTCGTACCCACACCCCAAATATACATATTTTAGACCTTGATCTATGCACATTTCTACCTCTTTTATGCAGCTATATTTGCCAAGAAAAGTCCTTGGTTTGTGATAATCCCAGCAAAATTGAATCGAAGTTACGCCGTCTGCTTTTTTGTAGGTGCGACAAATAACAAAGGCATGAAGCTCATTGTTCTCTCTATATTCTATTACTTTCTTTTGTTCTGGGTCTATTAGTAAGTCTTGAAAAAACTCATCATGAGTATAAAAGTCTGAAAAAATTTCATTTGACTGTTTGTATTGATTACTTTTTAATTTTATATAAGCCTCGTATACTTTTTTTAATTCGTCGGTATCACAATCTTTTAAGTCTTTTACAGTAGACTCTATACCCTTGCATGGGTCAGTCATTTTCCTTATTTTTTTATTATATTTTAATTCAGATACTTTTAATCTAGTCTGTCTACCCTGACACCAAGTCTCTTTGTATTTGGGGCTTTCTAATTTGATCCAGCCGTTCTCTAGGGCATACTG
>Ga0209433_10000169_pt1 | contig 20082 bp, 21 predicted proteins | sample METZYME_5_50m_FD_187552 | JGI IMG/M metagenome (GOLD analysis project Ga0209433, IMG submission 187552) | Marine microbial communities from oxygen minimum zone in mesopelagic equatorial Pacific - METZYME_5_50m (SPAdes) (version 2) | ecosystem: Environmental > Aquatic > Marine > Oceanic | place...
CTATCGTGTGCCTCGAACACGGGGCCAGTGTAGTAAGCAAGACCTCGTACAATCGAAGCATCGAATGATACCCAATCTGAAATTCCGTAAGAATCACACAAAGAGAACAAAGTTTGCAACTCGATTAATGCCTCACTGTCAGAGGCAAGAGCGGATGAAAGGGATTCCAGTTCTGTAATTCCAAGTACTGACCGTATAGTGGAGATAGAATCGGATGATAGTCCTAAATCGCTTAACTGCGCCTCGATTACATCTTCAGGTAATTTATCCATTTTATCGACGATAACACATGTTTGTGCGAATATCTCCCCTTCTAGGCCAAGAGACCCTAGAACCTCTTCGAGTACTTTGCGACTGCTAATTCGGATGACTAAGTCCTCTGAACTGAGGCCGACTGAATCGAAAAATTGGACAAGAACCGAAAGCAATTCTGCATCAGCCTCTATTCCATTCATTCCCCAAATATCGACATTCCATTGGTAATGTTCGCGACCCCTACCTCTCTGGGTTCTTTCATATCTCCAACATTGTGGAATAGAATACCACTTGATAGGTAGCGCAAGCCCACCGGCTCTAGCCATTACCATTCGGGCTAAGGAAGGAGTCATTTCCGGCCTAAGCGCAACTCTTCTTCCACCTTTATCTTCGAAATTGTATAGTTGCCCGACAATCTCTTCTCCAGCCTTCCGAGTGTACAACTCTTCGCTTTCTAAAACCGGAGCATCGTATTCCTCAAATCCGTGAGAGCGAGCGGCTGAGTGGAAGCGCTCAAAGAGCCAATTTCGAAGCCGCATATCCTCGGGATAGAAATCCCGAGTGCCTCGAACGCCCTGAGTCATATCACGCAGGGGTCATCATTCATTCTTCAAGCCCTACGGCTCTCCCGGAAGGTTTCGAGCCGTTCCGCCCTAGTCACTCGACCATCCGATAGTGGAAATGCATAGAATCTAAGACCAACAAATGTTAGGAATCCAAAGGCAGTTGTGTTGATCGCCCAAGACATTAGTTCACCCAATTCAATTATCTCGACAAATATGTAGAATGTGAATGTAGATACCGCCCATAAAATCGAATAAACTATCATCATTTTAGTAAAACTAGTGCGAATGTTTGAATCGGATTCGAAGGTTAACCATCGATGCAAAACATATGCTTGCAGACAACTAATTGCAAAGGATACCGCCCAGCCAAAAGTTTCTGGGGAACTCGTAAGTGTCAGGTAATTGGAAAATATCCAATATAGTACAGCAAATATTGCAACGTTAATACAACCAACCGAACAGTACATCACATATTCGCGAAATAACTTGGCCCAAGGATAGTCCTCACTAACAAGCAAACCATTCCCTCACGCTTGGTCATAAGAATAACCAATGTCGGCCTCTATCACTGATCCTGTATGTGGTCTAGTCTCGCCATAGTCATCCACGAATGACTCCGGTAGGGCTTCTCCTACCTCTACAATGAACGGATCGTCACCGCCTGGTAAGGTGTCAATTGGAACTTCTGCGCCTTCTGGAACGTTTCTGTAAAGCGGTCTTGGTTCTAGTGTGAAATTGCCTGAAAGCACAGCCAATGGCCAAGGATTACCAGTTGTAGGAACGATTCGATTGATTATGATAAATCGGTTTAGTCCGATGAATAAGCCAGCGGTTATTCCCCAGAATAGCAAGATGATGGAAATTCCATTTGCATTTGTTGGATCCCATGGGTTGTCTACATTTGCTAGCATATCTGCAAAGTATGATAGAATCAAGACGCTGAACATTAGTGGGAAGCCAAGATACATGATGTAATCCCACCACTTTCCAATCCACCAATCATTGTCTCCAGTATTGATGAAATCATCTCGGAAGGAGGAGACACCATTGTCTAGGTAGTCTCGTAAAGAGAAGCCAGAGATATCATTCTCTTCCTGCCATGCACGATAACGATTCCAGCCATACTTCCAGATTGAGTAAGCGATGAAAAGACCGCTGAACATTAGCCCGTATCCCCAAATGTGGTCTTGTACCTCTAGGAATTGTGGGAAAGCAACACCTGTTGAATCGTCGACCAAAATCCATGTTGCTGCACTTGGTAATCCAAAGAAGAAGATTGCAAGGCTAGTGAATCCAACCGCTTGAGGTCTCTCGATGCCGTGGTCGACGAAGTTTCTGACACAAAGCTCGACTGTTGAAATCATAGAAGTTAGCGCTGCAAAAGACAACGCTAGGAAGAACATTGTAACCATCGCTAATTGTACCACAGGTCCACCAGGAGCCTGAGCAAAGACTTCTGGAAGCACTAGGAAGGTGATTGCACTGCTTCCCCCACTAACCGCAGCCAGCGGGTCATCGACTACTGCGAATACCGCCATCATCACAGTTAGACCTGCGATGATTGAGATGCTATTGTTTGCAAGGCACATAGTCGCGGCATTGAGAGTTGTATCCTCGTCCTTTCTCATGTAGACTGAATAGGTAATTGCCATACCCATTCCAGCCGAACAGGACCAAGCGGATTGTGAAAGTCCGTTAATCCAAGTTTCAGGCTGGACGAGATATTCTGGCTGAATACTGAACATGTAGACAAAACCATCCAAACTGCCGTCTTCTAGATCCATTACGAATGATAGGAATAGGGCAGCAAATAGTAGAACGAATAGAGATATCATCAAACTGACATTGACCTTTTCGATTGCCTTCGCCCCTTTCCAAATTGCCAGCATAGTGATTGCTACGGCAATCGCTTGGAAGAAGACCACTTCCATTGGATTCTGTAAGAAGGAATTCCAAACCTCAACGGTGTCTACCTCAGAGCCTAATCCGCCTCGGATTGCAGTCTGGAAGTAATTGATGCACCAGCCTGTTACGACCGCATAATAGAATCCAATAGCGGTTGAAATCCAGGCTGTCCAGAGACCCATCCAAGCGAAGCGCTTACCTGCGAAAATTCGGAATGTTCCGACAGTTCCGGTTCGGCTCCTCTTTCCTAAAGCGAATTCAGCGATAATCAGTGGAACTGACCAAAGGAATAGGAAAATCAACCAAGGGACTAGGAAAGAGCCTCCACCATTAGCACCAACCATTCTTGGAAAACGCCAGATATTTCCTGTACCAATTGCTGCACCTATGGTCGCGAAAATCAGACCTAAGCGCCCACTAAACTCGTCTGAGCCACCTTCTGCCATCATACATCCTCCTCATCGATAAGGTGACTTTGGTCATCGGGTAAACCAATTACTTCGCCTTCGTCGTCGAACATCGCCTTGAGGGTAAATCCAAGACCACCCCAAACCATAGTTGCGATGAAAGCGAACATCAGCAATGCCATTATTCCCGAACCAAATGGTGCTCGATAAGGAATAGATAATTCGTAATAATTCGCAGTATCTGCGTCAGGATAAGTGAATGGGAATGCACCATTTGTAGTTCCCAATTTTGCTTTGTACTGAATTTTACCAACCGAGGTGTCTGGTAGAGGAACATGAGCTACTATTCTACTGCCATTAGTTCCATCGAGTAGAATACAACTTTCTTCTTCTTCCATGAATGGTGACTTACTCCAACTAACTGAAACCCACTCGGTTGGACCAAAGTCATCCTGTTGGCGAGTTGGTTCTACTAGTCTCCACATCAAGTGGGTACGATTGATATCCGAAGTGAAAGGGAAGGTTGAGTCGAGGCACATACCAATCGGGATGTCTCCTCTAGAAGGAACGATTACCTCGGTAGGAGGGTCTACCCATTGAGTGCCGGTGGTGTTCTCTATGCCTACAATTGCTCTGTAGCGAGGATCGTCGGCAATCTCAATCATGTACCATGGAACTCCTACATTTCGAACCGCAATGTGAGCAATATCCTCGGGATATTCGTGGAATGCATTGCCAATTTCCATAGTGTAGCAGTAGGAATTGTGTACACCATAGTGCCAATCACAGAAGTCTCCTGTTGTTGGGTACAGGTCTGACGATTGCATAGGTGCGTATGCAGTCATATCACCCATTACATATCCGTGGTATTCGAGAAATTCTTGGTCTGGATTGTCACAATTAGTGCAATGGCCCCAAGGCCACAGTACCAATTCTGAGAAGGAATGCCATGTGAGAGTGGCCTTGAATTCAGATGCACCATCTCCATCGTCATCATTCATTTCTGTCATATCTTGAATGAATTTAGTCTCGGGCTCGCTGTTGCCACCAAGCCAATCTTCATCGATTTGGCCGTCAGCATCGTCATCACTTCCATCAACATGATCTTCATTGATGAGACCGTCTCCATCATTATCGTCGTAATTTACAGGCCCGTTGTAGACATCATTATTCGGGCCTGAGGAGTAACAAGCACCTGGGAATAGAGGGCCTGTTGCTCCAAGTGGAGCTCCCCATTCATACTGGTAATTTCGATTCAAATCTACTCCATCGCAAGATGGGTCAACCTCTTCATCGATATCAGGAATTGGAGTTACACCTGTTACGGTGTTGTCTCGTAGATTCTTTCTCCAACCGCTGCGATAGCAATTCTCCCAAGCGGTTGGACCACAGTATTCCTCCATGTCATACCTTACTCCGTCTGTGTTCAACATTGGAATCAAGTATATCTCGCGGGTATTGACCATGTCTGTGATGAATTGCTCTGAGAAATCCTCGTCAACCCCTAAATCACCTGGTCCGCAAGCAATTCCATCTCCATTGGAGTCCTGAGCAGATGCATTCAAACTAAGACAATCTCCATCGTTGTCGACTCCATCCCATCCATCTTCGTCAATTAGTCCGTCGCCATCGTTATCGATACCAGCCATTCCATAGTAGTAGGTCAGTTGTTCTAGGAAGAACATTGGAACCTCAAAAGACATCCATTCTCTAGCGTGGTGATTACCTACAAGCATGATATCGGGTCTATCGGCATAATTTCCGTTGTCGCCGTTGAATTCGTTGTATTCCCCATCACCGACATTAGCGGTAATTTTCATCCATGGGCTTGCATGGTTGTAGTACCAACCCTCATACTCGGTGGAAGCCATTTCGTCACCTCTAGCATTTACTCCACCGAGGAGACCTTCGTGAAATTCTAGGAATGATGGATTTCGGTCAGCGAGGAACTGCATCCTGTCCTTCATTGAGAAATAGTCGTGGTAGGATCGGAATTGCAACTGGTCATTTGATTCATGGGCCCAAGGAAAAATCTGGTTGACGTAATCATCTGACCATATGTCCTCTGGAGCAAGTCCTGTATCAGCATCTTGTGCAGAGACTGGAGCAACCATCGCAATAGGAGCTGCTACCGAAAGCAAAAGTGGTAAAATTAGGGCGATGGCGGGTATTCTGCGGGCTCGATAAACCTCTTCAGAGGCCGATGATGAATTGCTGGTCGCCATGGGAACAAGGCTGTCGACATCGCAGTTGGTATTCAACGTCTCGCAACTCGGTCCATAGGACCGACGGGGGATTTATGTGGGGTTGGTCGACGGCAAAACCATGCAAGTTGACGAGGAGACCACCGCTGAGAGCACCGGATTTCCAGCAGATATACTGAATGATTTCATGGCTGGAGACGAGATTTTTCTAGGATTTTCAGGTGGCACAATAGGCGTAGTAGTTGGATTAATCGTAATCTCTGTGCTCGGTGGAATTATCTCTAGAAGATTCCTATTTCCGAGAATTATGGACTTAATTTCAAAATCTGAGCGAATTGATGGCAAAACCTTGCTTGCTCCAAAATCACTCGGCTGGATGATGGGATTCCTCATCTTCTCGGAAATGATGTCTTGGTTGCAAAATAACTCAGAACCAGTATGGGATTCTTCCATCGCTGAGAACGCTATTGAGTGGTCTTTCACTTTCTTTCTTCTTGGAATGTTACTTGCAGCATATCGTTTAGTTGACTATCTAGACGCATTTATTGTAGTCGAAGGAGAAGAAAATGCAGCTAGCAGACGTTCACTTGCGAGTGTCGCTGAATCTGTTGGACATCTCGTGGTTGCACTTCTTGCAGCATTCGTTGTTGCGGGTCTTTTCGGCCTGAATTTGAATGGATTAATCGCCGGTTTAGGTATCACTGGTCTTGCGCTAGCATTGGCTGCTAGAGACAGTGTTGCAAACATCTTCGGAGCTATTTCGATAATCATCGACCAACCATTCAACGTTGGAGATTGGATTCTTGTTGATGACATCGAGGGTGAAGTGGTGCAGATTGGTCTGCGTACCACATTAATCAGATCCTCAGCAGACACTCTGATTACCATTCCAAATTCAAATCTGGTAAATTCACCGGTTGAGAATTTTAGCCAAAGGAGATTTAGAAGAATCCAACCAAAATTTGAGTTTGAAGCAGATTCCGACCCTACTTCTCTGAAAGATTTTTGTGACAAATTATTGGCTAAGGTCAAGGACGACCCGCGAGCGGTTAAGGATGACGATTCTTGGGTCAAAGTAAACGCATTTGGCCCTTCGAAGGTAACCGTGTCCTGCAACTTCTATTCTGTACAATCTTCTTCATCCCAACGCGAAATGACCGAGGACTTACTACTGCTTGCTAAAGAAATCGCGAAAGATTGTGGCCTAACATTCCATGAACCGCGCCTACGTCGCTGATTTAGAGGGGCGCGATTCATGACAATACTGGTACTGATTAGGCACGGCCAATCAGTGTGGAATGCAACTAATCGCTTCACTGGTTGGACTGATGTCGAACTCTCAGAAAAAGGAGAGGGCGAGGCTGCGGCTGCTGGAGAACAATTAGCCGATGTTCGCTTTGATGTTGTACATACTAGTGCATTAATCCGCGCTCAAAAGACTGCTGAAATTGTGATGAGCAAGAATAGAGTGTCTGGAGAAATTGAAACTAAACAAGATGAGCGATTGAATGAGAGGCACTATGGTGACTTGCAGGGCCTCAATAAGGCCGAGACTGCAGAAATCCATGGAGCGGAACAAGTCCATATCTGGAGACGCTCATTTGACGTTCCTCCGCCAGGTGGCGAATCTTTGGAAATGACCGCCGAGAGAACAATCCCATATTTTGTCGAGGAAATCATTCCTGATCTTGATTCGGGAATGAATGTCCTTGTAGCCGCACATGGTAATTCATTACGTTCAATCGTAATGCACATTGAGGAAATTTCGCCAGAGGAAATTACCAAGCTCGAGATTCCAACTGGAGTTCCAATGTACTACGAATTTGACAACGGAACGATTAGCCGATTAGAATAATCAATGGATTGACTCTTCGGCAGGTGGTGCCGCTGAGTGATATCGATAACGGAGGAATATTGCGATTGCGATTAGAACAATCGGAGTTGATGGAAATACCATATCTCCCTCGTTTGCGAATCTAATCCAATTCCCTATACCCATTATTCCGAGGATTCCAGACATCGTTGAAATGGCAGATAAAATTCGAGAATTGAATAGAGCCTTCTGCAACAGTGGAACTTTCTCGATGATGGTAACTGCCGGTTCTGGTCTGCCCGATTGGTGAGATACTGCCTCTACAACATCGAGCATAGCTTGCTCATATTCCCAAATAACCACTCCACCTGTGTGAGCACTAAAGGAACGCTTACTACACCATTTAGCGGGTGCTTTAGACGACCAGCCATGAATCAAAGCAGCCCTTAAGGTGCTTATTTCTAATTCGGTTTCTGAATTCCAATGTAGGCGAGATAAGTCATGCAATAGGCTTGCAAGGTCACGAATTGCTGGAAGATCTAAGTTGGTTTCAATGAGACCGTGAGCAAGCCTAGAAGGTCCTAATCTAATTGTCATCCTACCCTTCTCATCTTGCGAGAACATACTGAAACGAACATCTCCGAGACTGAGCGTCGCTGGCGCCCCTCGAGTAAATGGTGCTCTCCATAGAGCAGAGGCTTTCAGCCGTTGTTCGATTTCTCCAAATCTCTCATTCCAGCGTTTTTGGTCCGGAGGATTTGTCCATTCCTCTTCGGCAGCTTTGTGATAATCGCCTAAATTAGCCCCGCAACGGTAGATGAGTGCTTTCGCCGAGTTCAAATCATTACGCTGAAGATGATCCATGAGTACTAACTTTGCATCCGTAATTGCTGCTTTTTCTCTACGTAAGAGAATTAAATCCAATTCATCATGCTGAAAGCCTCCACAAGGGATGTTGGAACCTTCTGGAGCGATACGGGAGCGTGGTCGAAGGTTCGGACCGCCCCATGGTTGTACCTCGGCTATCCAATTACCGTCCGCCGCTTCTATGGAATACACTGGCCCCCTATCGGTAGCCTCTACGCGAATACTGCTCACTTCTGCCGGAACTTCTCCCCAGGGTTCCAACTCCTCAGTTGCAGCGTTCCAACCTTCAACAGTGGCTAGAGATTCATTTGGCTCAAGAAGGTTCAATCTGAATCTCATCCCTCTCATGAGATGTGCTGTGAAGCCTACAGGGGGCTCTGTGTCGCAATCGACCTCCACCATTGCGGCGGGACGCCATGCGCTGTTGAAGGCTGAATCCGACTGCGACACGACCAGCCGAAGCGCAATGAGGGCTTGATGGAATCGGTTGGGGGAGTTCTTTACTTTCCAAAGGCTTGATTCGGGATTGGCTAGACGATTGGCTATGATGGAGGCACCGATTGAGATGCCGTTGGCCGTCGATATGGATGGCACACTAATTCTGACTGACATGAGTGTGATGAGCGCTAAGCGTGTATTTCTCCGTAAACCATGGACGATATTTTCGACAATATTTCTTGAATTGACGGGAAAGAGAGCGAAATGGAAGAAGAATCTTGCTCGTCAGTTGAAATTTGACCCTGATGAATTACAGTACCATGAAGCATTTGTTGACTGGTTAACCGGAGAAAGTGCTAGAGGAAGGAAACTCATTTTGGCGACTGCATCGGACCGATTGGTGGCTGAGATAATCGCAGCACATGTTGGTTTGTTTGACGATGTAATGGGATCGGATGGGAATATCAATCTGAGAGATCATAAGAAGGCGGAGGCATTGATTGCAAGATATGGTGAGAAAGGATTTGGATACGCCGGAAATAGCGTTCATGACATTCCTGTTTGGGACCATGCAGGACAGGTAATCGTAGTAAATCCTGAGAGAGGCCTATTGGACAAGGTAGGGGATTCAGCGGACCTTGTTTTTGAGTGATTTTTGTGAATCAAATGCGAACCTTTGCCGCCGACGACCTTTAGCGCAGTAGTCATTTGGTTTAGACATGGGAAGAACCCGCAGTGCGTTAGGGCGTAGAATTGATGCTCTCGCTCACTGGCTACTGCGGTGGCGACTTATTGCAACTCCAGCCAAATGGGTAGCGAATTCTAGGCTGGCATGGAGTTTCATTTCTCGTACTGACAGAATCAGAAGGAATCGACTTCGTGAGAGGGTGATTTCCTCAGGACCGGATATGATGCCAAAGCATATCTCGATGATTATGGATGGTAATCGAAGATTCGCATGGAATCGTTCATTGCAAACAGAAGCGGGTCACTCTGCTGGAAAGCAGAAATTGAAGGAAGTCATGCGTTGGGTTCTCGACCTAGAGATTCCTTACCTAACCGTCTATGCGTTGTCTACTGAGAACCTATCCTCTCGAGATGATAATGAACTCGAGACCCTATTCGATCTCTATGTATCTGGACTGGAAGAAATTTCACAGGACCCATTGATTCATGATAACAAGGTTAGAGTTCAGGTAGTAGGACGAAAGGAGCTACTTCCTGATAGAGTTCGAGATGCAATCAAAAAAGCAGAAGATGCAACCTCGCAGTACAGCGATTTCCTATTCACAGTCTGTCTTGCATATGGCGGCAGAGAGGAAATTGTCGATGCGGTCAAGGAAATCGCCGAGGCCCATGCTTCTGGTACGATTGAACTCGATTCAATCGACCCATCAACTATCTCAAATAGACTCTATACTGCAGATTTACCAGACCCTGATTTAGTAATCAGAACCTCGGGTGAAGAAAGGGTTTCGAATTTCCTTTTGTGGCAGATAGCCTATTCAGAACTATACTTCTCCGATGTACATTGGCCATCTTTCGGTCGAAAAGACCTATACGAAGCGATTGAAGACTATCAAATGAGGAAGAGACGCTATGGAAGCTGATGAGAATACCAAGCGTTGTCCTACATGTGGTAGAGATGGATATCATAGTCCATCGGTTACCGTTGATGCCGTAGCGGCGAGAGAAACCAATAATGGACTCGAATTGCTGATGATAGAACGTGGTCCAGACCCAGCAGTATGGGAAGGAATGTGGGCATTTCCAGGGGGTTTTGTCGATTATGGAGAAGACCCAGAAGATGCGGTTCTACGTGAATTACAGGAAGAAACCGGCATAGAAGGTCAAAATCCTAGAGTTTTGCATGTACTAGGTGCACCGGGTAGAGATCCTCGAAAACACTGTGTGGGTCTTTTCTATCTCGTTGATGCTGATATCGATACCGAGCCGGAAGGGGCGGACGACGCAGTATCGGCTGCATGGGTGCCGATCGACGAGCTGACCAAAGATACCGTCGCCGCAGACCACTTGAATATCGTGGATATGCTAAGGGAATGATGAGGGAATAACCCTATCATCCGAGTTTTACTGGTTTGTGCATGAGTAAGAAGCAACCAATCTATGCAGGCGTAAAACCAATGTTTCCATACAATCCTTGTATGGTTGTTGGAGACGATATTTGGGTCGCCGGTCAAATTGGAATTGACGGTGGCGATTCTATGGCTGAACAGGCCGCCAGCGCATTATCAAAAATCGATGCACTGCTAGGCGAAGCCGGATCAGATAAAGCAGATTTGGTTATGGTCATGGTGCTACTAGAAGATATGGCTGAATTTGGCGAATTTAACGAAGTCTACGCTGCTTGGTTAGAGGGTACTATTCTTCCTGCTCGTGCCGCTTATGGTGTAAGGGAATTACCTGCAGGTGCAAAGGTAGAGGTCGTGGCTCGGGCTGTACGGGGTTCCGGGTCGAATTGAGCCTTCAAGATTCGATTATTCACTTGCCATAGCCACGATGGAATGATGAAGGAAAAGTGCTCCGTCTAATCCATGAGTGTGTTCAAGGCCTACGATATTCGTGGGCTGGCCGGTAGCCAACTGGATGCAGAGTTCGCCCGTAGGTTGGGGTCTGCACTGGTTACTCATGTCGATGCTAAATCAATTGCAGTGGCTCGAGATATTCGTGAATCAGGACCTGAATTACATGAGGCTTTTTTGCTGGGAATAACCGAATCAGGGGCTGATGTTATCGACCTTGGAATTACTACTACTGGAGTCTTATATCGGGCCACTGTGGACTTGTCTGTCGATGCAGCAGTGGCAATTACTGCGAGCCATAACCCTCCTGAGTATAACGGATTCAAGATTTGTCGAGGGACTTTACCAATGGCTGGAGAAGAATTGCAGGAACTGAAGGCTACTTTCGATGCAGGTGATTTCCACAGCGGGTCTGGAACAATAACTGAGATGCCAGAATTTGAAGAACAAGTATTGCAGACCATCGTAGAAAATGCAGGAATGCCTCAACGCTCAATCAGAATCGCAATCGATTGTGGCAATGCTGTACCTGGTCCATTGACAGTATCTCTAATGCAAAAACTTGGAGTTGACTTAGTACCAATTCATTGTGACTGGGACAATACTTTCCCTAACCACCCTCCTGACCCAACACGGCAGAAGAATATGGTAGATTTATCGAAAGCCGTAATTGAAAATAATTGTGAATTTGGAATCGGTATGGATGGAGATGGAGACCGGATAGGAGTGGTTGATGAGAAAGGCCGATTCATACACCCGGACCGTTTAATGGCGGTAATCGCGGCAGATGTTTTGGTTGATCGCCGCGATGGAACAGAGGCGGAGCGTACCGTTTTCTTCGATGTAAAGTGCAGTATGGCACTAGAAGAAGCGATACTAGCTAGTGGTGGAGTGCCAAAGATGGTGCGTACCGGACACTCATTCATGAAGAGAGAATTACGAAGTAATCCGGAAGCGGTTATGGCAGGTGAAATGTCAGGTCATTTCTTCCTCCATGATAGATGGCCCGGATTCGATTGCTCGCTATACAATGCAGCTCGTTTGCTGGAAATAGTCGGACGTGACTCCTCATCCAAGGATGGTGGGATGAGTTTCTCACAGAGATTCTCTAAACTACCTGATTACCCATCAACAGATGAAACAAAAATTCCGTTAGTTGCAGGAAGAGAAGAAACCATGGCGGCTGTAGAACATGCATTTGCAGATATGGAAAAGTCGACTGTGGACGGAATCAGAGTTCGCTATTCTGATGGTTGGTATCTTTGCAGACCCTCGAATACAGAGCCGATTTTGGTAATGCGAGCAGAAGGTCGAGACGATTCAGCACTGGCAGCAATTATTGAGGACGTTAACTCCCGAATTGGTCATATGCTGGATTTGAGTAACCTCAGATGATTACTCCATTCCGCCATCGGTTAACATTAGTGGTATTGCTACAATTATACCACAAATAGCATAACAGAAAATACCGCAAACTCCAGATCCTACGCCCATTATGGCACCAAAACCACCTGTATCTGCAGTATCCATGGCATTACCTTGAATTGTAGATATTACAATCGAAGAAATCCAAGCAATAGCAAATGCCCCAAACATAAGCCAAATACCTTTTTTCTGGTATTGAGTAATCTGATAACCAGCGAAAATAGAAATTACTCCCACTATAATTGAAGATAGTATGGCCACAACAAAATATTCTGTCGGATAGCTTATCGGATTCCCTTCAAGATCCGTCGCTCCAAAATCCGACAGCAGGGTTAGTGGCGATCCGAGTAAATTGAACGCTCCCCAGATGATAACCAGTATCCCAATTACCTTTGCAGCTTGGTTCTTCTGAACTGGGTAATTCGGACCAGTGTTGACGAATACTCTTCCCGCATCTACTACTGTTGGTTCTGTTGTACCTTCTAGAGTACCAGAGTTTGGCTCTTCTTCCATACCTAATTCTAATTACTCAGGGCTGATTAGTATTTTGGCGACATTTCTCTAACGAAACTTTTCTGCAGAATGTTGCAGTGCTTCGATAACCGGCATTCTATCCCCACAAAGCATCTGCAAACAGGCTCCTCCACCAGTGCTATTGTGTGATACTTTGTCTGCAACTCCTCGCGAGTTAACTAACGCACTGGTATGACCTCCGCCCACAATTGTCATGGCTTGAGTTTCGGTACACATGTTGAGAATCTCAATGGTTCCGAAGGCGAAGGCGGGCTTCTCAAAGTAACTAGCAGGTCCATTCCATAGAATACAGCCCGCTTGCATCAATATGGGTCGTAATTGCATCAGGGTCTCGACTCCAATATCGTAAATTGGATGTGGAACTGGAAGATCCTCAACGGTAAGCCCCACTCTTTCTTGGTCAATTTCCACAGCAACATCCGTGGGAACTAAGAGTAAATCCGAATGATTCTCTACTAGTGTGCTAGCCATTTTCCAAGCGATATCGAAATCGTCTCCTAATGTTCCTCGGATAAATTCCTTATTTCCTTCTCCGATGTCAATGCCTTGGGCCCAGAGAATCATATTTCCAACCACCCCAACAAAGGCAATCGTATCGACTACACCTCGATTGATTAGATTCTGAGCTACTCGGAACGAATCGTCCGCCTTAGCCCCGCCGAGAATTGCAACGTACGGTCGTGGCGGGTTTGTAACAGCGGTTTGTAGAGCGTTAATCTCTCGTTGCATCAAGCGCCCTGCGATACAGGGTAAATCATCTGCAAACCCTGTCAGAGTTGGAGAATTACGGTGTGCTGCGGCGAAGGCGTCAGTAACATATGCATCAAATTCTGGGGCTAGATTCAAGACGATTTGAGATATTCGTAATTCTTCTAATTCTGCCTTCTTCAGGGAAATTTCTTCGTTGTGCATTCTCACATTGTCCAAACAAAGAATCTCCCCATTTTGCAAACTTCGAATGGCATCTATCGCTTCTTTACCACAGACATCGGACACAAAACGAATAGGTCGACCAAGAATTCTGCCAAGTCTTTCTGCATGACCTGAAAGATCTGTAAAATCGTCTTTTCCGGGCCTAGACTGATGACCAAGAATCACAACCTTCGATTCGGAAAGGTCAGCAAGAGTCGGTAGAATCGCCCTAAGTCTTCCATCGTCTAGGAAGGCACCAGTCTCTGGATGAAGGGGTGAATTAATGTCGACGCGATATAGCACACGCTTACCGCTTAGGTGAATATCGTCCAAGGATAGAACGTCTTTCACGATGTGGGCCACCAGCAGGCGTCTTTTGATAATGATGGAGATAGGTCGGCTCAGAATTCCCCCCCAATGCCTTTGTGTCTCTGCCATAGTGGCGAGTTGATGGCGTGGGATGCGGAGCGACTTACCGGCCCTGATGGAGAAGACTGGCGAGTGCCGGTTGCTGAGTTGGAAGAGCGCCGTAGTCAGTTGTCATCAGCACTCGCAGAAACTGGTTTTGAGTCGGCACTAATCGATGACCCAGTGGAACTCTACTGGTTGACTGGTGGTAGACAAAACGGTATGATTCTCATCGGGGCTGAGGGGTCAGATGTAGAGAATACCCATTGGGTTCGAAAATCACTGAGAAGAGCGAAATTTGAATCCGGTGATGATAATGCTCCAGACCCGATTATCGCTCAGCCAAGAATGAGACAAATGACCGATGCACTCCGTTCACTTGGCGCAACTTCTGCGCCTGCTATGTTGGCTGGTAAAATGCCTCACGACAGGTGGCAGTACTTCTCTAGAAGAATTTCTACCTTGGGTGAAATGCAGGATGCGACTTACCTAATGTACGGTTTGCGGGAAACAAAATCTGCTTGGGAGCTTGAAATGCTGCGAGAAAGTGGACGGATAAATCGAGAGATGTTCGAAGCGGTCAGAGAAGTTGGCGGAGAGGGGCGTAGCGAATTAGAAATGGCTGCTGCTGCCGATGAAGTTAGTCGAGCAGCAGGATTTGGAGGTCGCATTAGGATGAGGCGATGGCCGATGGATTGTGATCGAGTTGTAATCGCTGCTGGAAGATCCGGAGCCGTTCCATCATACTTCGATTCGGCTATCGGTGGGCTAGGGGCAAGTCCAATCTCTTCACTAGGTGCCGGCCATGCAAAAGTCGTAGCCGGAGAGCCTGTTATCGTCGATATCGTTCATCTACATCGTGGATATGTTTCAGATTGTACACGAATGTTCTGCGCGGGTCGGCTTGATGAAGAATCGATGAGTAAATTGAATGATATGGCCGAAATTAGGGACTCGGTTGTTGCAAGTCTTGGAAGAGGAGAATATTGTTCAGAAGCATGGACAATTGGTAGTGCAATGGCCGATGAAATGGGCTACTCTGAACATCTTATGGGGATGCCGCCTGAACAAGCCGTTTTCCTAGGTCATTCAGTAGGATTAGAGCTGGATGAAACTCCGGTTATCGCCGACCGCTTCGACAGAGAACTCCCAATTGGAGGAACAATGGCGATTGAACCTAAGGTAATCTATGACTCAGGTGCTATTGGAACTGAGGATACTTTTGCTCGAACTCCAGATGGAATGGAATGCCTGACTATGGGGGATTCATGGGGCCTGCTTACGGAGTGGGACGCATGAGCCGAGTCAAAAAAACCGCTCAGAAGCGTCTTGCAAGATTACTACGCGGAAGAACTGAACCTCATGGAATTGAGATTACTGATGAATCAATACTGAAGGGTGTTGAAGTTGATGATTCTGGTATTGTCCAGTTGTGGATACAACCAACTCGAGCACATTGTCCGTGTTGTATCAACGACCTGATGGAACTTCGCTCTGAAATAAATCAACAGAAAGGAGTTCTTGCATGTCATATCGAAGTTGTTGGTGTACCTCAAGCAGATAGATGGACTGCTGCGATAAATGAATAGTCAAATCCAGACGTCATTATCCGCTGTGAGCTCGCTGTCAGCATCTCCAGTATTTACCACTCCACGAGGCTCGACTAGCATAACTTTGCATTCTGAATCAGCATACGGTTTGTGTTCTACCCCTTTGGGAACGACTAACATCTCACCCTCGTTTAGTTGCACTGTTTCGTTCTCAAACTCGATATTCATGCTACCTTCAATTACGATGAATACCTCGTCAGTATCTGGATGATTATGCCAAACAAATTCGCCTTGTATTTTGACTAATTTGAATTGATAATCGTTTAATTCTGCGATAACTTTTGGCGACCAATGGTCAGAAAATTTCGCTAATTTGTCTTTCAGATTAATCGTATCCATCATTCTTCACTCTCCATTTTACTATCTCGTTTCCATCTTCGTGCTTTACGATCCTCTACTTCTACAAGTTTCGCCCGAAGGCGTGTGTAGAGGAACCAAACAGCAATTCCCACCCCTACAAAATTGAAGATTACTAAGAAAAGAAATTCTTGGTCATCCATAATATCACATCACAGAGGCGGGATTACATCGATATCGCAGGTTCCGCTTGCTTGCATACAGCACGACAGAACCCCTCCATCCTCAATTAGAAATTCATCAAGCCCTGGTGGTAATGGCTCAGGATATTCGATTTTACCCTCTTTCAAACGAACCAAACATGTGCCGCAGTTGCCCGATGTACAATTAGTTGGAATGTCAACTCCAGCCTTCTCCGCCACCTCAACCAAAGGCTCGTTTTCTTCGGCTTCTGCCACCCCGAGAAGAAGAGCACCACGAAAGAATCGGACTATCGCCACAGCACTCCGAATCGACTATTCGTCTTGAAATCGACCTGTGAACTCAATCATTCTTCCAGCGAGTCCATTGGCCTGTTTGTTTATTGAATACGAGGCCAGCCTTCTTCATCCACTTGTTGAACTTAGTAGCACCTGCGCCTGTAGCGAGGATGAAGTCTTCTCGATGCTCTTGGGCTTGGATGTAGCCCTTTGCAGCGAGTGTCTGGTCGATCCACTCATCAATGCTCATCAGACCGCCTGTCAGGTCGCTTGCTTCCACCGCAGCCGCCATCTCTTCAGCAGATGCGCCGGTTGCTTCCAAATCCTTAATCATCAAATCCTTGATTATGTCGGCTGACTTCTTCTTAGGCTTTCGAACAAGCTTTTCTCGAGGTTTCATCTTTGGGTCGATTTTAATTCGAGAGCCGTTGTTTAGCTGCTTATCGACAAAGTTTGCCATTGGTGCGTGGAATTCTTCCTCACAATCCCAGCAAACAAATGAGAAGTCTCCAGTATCTTCAATCACATTACCGCCTCGAGGATCCATCTCTTCGCCACATTCGGGGCAAGCATACATACACAATTTAGGAGCAATTTTTCGGCGGAAGTCAACAATGTCTTGGGGCGTACCTACCAATTCAAGCATCTCGTGATCCCTAGCCGCCTCTAGACCTCTAGTCTCAAGTTGGTCGCGTAGTTTAGTACGCTGTTCACGCTTGGATTCGTCATCGAATGAATTCTCTAGTTTGACGATGAGTTCGATGGTTTTACCCAAGCGATTCATAACCAATTTCTTCGAACGGAATGCCTCTACTTTAGCTAGGCGTAATTCCTCTTTCTTCTCATTAAGCTCTGAAACGATATCCTTCTGCTCTCGCTTGAAGCGTTGCTCCTCGATTTTGTCGACCTGCTTCTTCTTGTCTTTTGAGAGAACGTCGGCTAGGTAACGTTGCTTTGCAGAGGCTCTTGGTCCAGATTTAACAGCCTCAAGTACCGACTTTGCAATCTCTTTCTTGAGACCGTAGTTATTGCGAAGTTTCTCTTCATCGAGTTTCTTCAGGTCGCCGACTTTGATACCCGAGTCAGCAAGGAGTTGAGCCGTATTTTCATCAATTCCTCTACGCAAAAGCGCGAGATATGTGTCCTTCTTGGCCATCTAACCAACTCCCTTCCCAGTAGCGTCTACACACGCTGCGCTATTGTCCCGGACCCTACTGTGGGCTTTGAAGGCGTGGTTCACTTGTTCTCAGTAAGTTCACGACTGAGTAATTTGGCTGATTAGGGAGACCCAATCCTCTGAACTTAGATTCTCGGGTCGGAGATCGAGAGTTTCGCTAGGTATTGACTTGGATGCTGTTTCCCAGCGAGAACGATGCCACCCAGATATTCTATTGAGGCGTTTAGGTGGTTTTTTGAGGGATGTCCTCAATTTTCGACGCCTATTGGCAAAACATTCCGTGATTACCATTCTGAAAAGTCGGTTGTCAATCAATTGTGTCATTTCGCGATTAACAGGAATGAGATTTGTCAAACGTGAATGGACTCTTGGTGACGGACTGAATGAATGAGGTGCAACCTTTGAGTCCAATTCAACATCAAAATCGAGCCAAAGGGAGTGACCTAAGGGTCCACGTGTTGCATACCCTTTGTTCATCGCCATCCGTTCAGCAAATTCTTCCTGAACGAGTAATGAAATCCCTTTGAGTTGGGAACTAGAGTGGTACTTCTGGATTCTCTCTAACACCGGACTAGATATCTGGTATGGGAGATTGGACACGATGTGAGTAATTTCTTCTGGCCAATCGGTTTCTAGCGCATCTGCGTGGATTACTTGCAATTTACCATCTGCACCGTTGAAAACTCTAGCGAGGTGCGATGTGGCTTCTTGATCTAATTCAATAGCAGTTACTTTTGCTCCGGTTCGCAATAATTCCAATGTCAAGGAACCGGGACCCGGGCCAATCTCCAAAACATGACTATGCTCGTTAATTGGATGGTTCTTTGAAGCGATTTCTACAGCCCTAGCAATAACCGCTTCGTCAAGTAGAAAATGTTGACCAAGCGAACGATCTGGGGTGATTCGGTCACGTAGCAATTCTACTAGCAATCTGACGTTGAGGTCGTCCATGCGCCCACCTCGATTAGGCGCCGACTCTAACCAGTAAATCTAGCAGGCATGGAACTTCTCCTGGGTTTTCCATTTCACTAACATATCTCTCTGCTAGCAATTCGACTGCGTCAATATCCAGTTTTTGACTAACTTCATCCAAGTCTACCCAGCCATTCAGTCCACGTATTTCCACCCAAGACCTAGCTGTTGAACTACCAACTCCAGGGAGTAATTGGAAGGCGTGAACCTTGAGTGAAATATTGTTGGCCCGATTATAGAAGCCCAAATGTGGATCTGGGTTCACTTTGATTGATTCAGCAACCGATTCTTGTAATGCCGAATTTGCATCCCCTGAGAGATCTTGGAAGCGTAATGGAGACAATGGTCCGGACTTACCTGATTCGAGAGCGAAATAATCACCGGATTTAGCAGTAAAACCATCGTTCAATCTTGCCCGAACAATGTGGAGGCCTGGTTCAGAAATAGCATGTATTTCCATTCCTACAGGTCTTCTTTCCATTGCATCAAGAACACGAACATGAGTTTCAGATGCAAATGGACCATCGGCTGCGTCGCCGTCTACATTGCTCTTCGGCTGCATATTCCTCAGTCCTTGAGAGTCGGTTATCCCTCATGAATGGATGTGTTCCGTATGATTTGACAAAATTATAGCAAAATACTGACTTTCGTCAAAAAGTAGAGTCTTAGACTCAAAGAATGTGTTGTCTGACGATGGTGATGATTTCTTCTACCTCGTCTGTGTCCATTGCGATTCTCTTGGAAGCGATAATGACTCGAACATCCTCGACCTTCATTGGAGCAAGTTCGGCAATCTTTGCACAAACTTCTGGATGTTGGCCCAATTTCTCATTCTTTGCGAGATCTCCGAATAGGTTAGTGAATACTTCAGGACTTGTCTTTAATCCGCCTCGATTCTCACTAGCTGCCCATTCAGCATGTTGTAGAGCGACCTTCTGTTCGTATGATAACTCACCACGGCGTTCTCGTGCATCCAATAGTAAATCACGTACTGTAGCGAAATCGACAAAATCTCTCTTGCTCATGTAAATCACTCCAATGGATGTAGGTGCTCTGGGCGGGCTATGACTGTCTTTGCCATATTCTTGTCGTGAAGAGCAACTACCCATGCTCGGCCTTGCTTGGCTTCGATTACCCCGGTTGCGCCTTGGAATCTGCGGTGAGGCATACCCTTTTGCTGGGAGCCATTAAGCACGACTGCGACTCTATCACCAATTTCGTATTGGTGCATGACTCGAGCGATATCTATTCTACCACGCTGGGTTTTGGA
>Ga0209433_10000170_pt1 | contig 20077 bp, 19 predicted proteins | sample METZYME_5_50m_FD_187552 | JGI IMG/M metagenome (GOLD analysis project Ga0209433, IMG submission 187552) | Marine microbial communities from oxygen minimum zone in mesopelagic equatorial Pacific - METZYME_5_50m (SPAdes) (version 2) | ecosystem: Environmental > Aquatic > Marine > Oceanic | place...
ACCAATTGAATGGGTTAAAGTTCACATGCTACCAGAGTATGCATACTTTAATCATAGTGTCCATGTAAATAAAGGAGTAGCCTGTATTTCATGTCATGGTAATATTGCAGAAATGGAAGTTGTTTACCAAGTTCAACCTTTAAGTATGGATTGGTGTTTGGACTGTCATAGATCAGATACCCCGGAAGTAAGACCTGTAAATCAAGTAACAAATATGTATTGGACCCCACCAGCAGATTATGACCAGTTTGTATCATCATGGGTTGCTGAGCACGGAGATGAAAGACCAGTAGGAGATTGTCAGAAATGTCACAGATAGACAAAAAAAATCAAGAATTTGTGAAAACAAATTCTCATGAGTACGCAAATGCTGATAATCATGAGTTTGGTTACTGGAAAAGTCTCAAAGATATTTCTTCTGACCAAGATTATGAAAGATACTTGAAGCAATCTGAGCATAATGTTGATAATAGTATTTCAAGAAGAAATTTTCTATCGCTAATAGCTGCCTCAGTTGCGCTTGCTGGACTTGAAGGTTGTAAAAAACCAGTTCAAAAAATTATTCCTTATGTTGAAGCAGAAATTGGTACTATCCCTGGAATTCCAAAATATTATGCAAGTACCTTACCATTTAAAAATAATGCATTAGGTGTTGTTATTGAAAATCATGATGAAAGACCAGTTAAGGTCGAAGGTAATGACAAGCATCCTACCAGCCTTGGTAAATCAAATTCTTTTGCACAAGCAAGTACATTGGATATGTATGATCCAGACAGGTTAAGAGGTTTGAAATTCAATGGTAAAAAAGCACAATGGACAGAATATATTGAATACGCAAAATCTTTAAAAAGAAATGACGGAAGAGGTCTCGCTATATTATCGCAAGAGTCATCTTCTCCAACAATTAATTCCATGAAAAAAGAATTAATGAAAAAACTTCCAAAAGCTAGTTGGGTAGTTTATGAACCAATAAATAATGAAAATTTATATGATGGCATTAAAAAGGCTTTTGGTAGAAAACTCCAACCATTTTTTAGATTGGAACATGCACAAACTATATTATCAATTGGTTCAGATTTTATGGGTGTTGATGACAATAATATTTATCATACAAGAAAATTTGCTCAAAATCGAGATCTTGTGGATGAAAATAGTACGATGAATAGACTATACGTTGCCGAAAGCTCAATTTCATCTACTGGTTCTAGTGCCGATCATCGATTAAATGTTCCAAATCACAAACTTAGAGAGATTTTGTTGGAGCTAGCTTATGAGTTAAAAGTTTTAGGACTTAAAATTGATGCTAAAAAGTTTAAATCATCAAACAATCTTTGGGTAAAAGCTGCAGCTGAAGATCTGATGAAACACAAGGGTGGAGAATCAATTATTCTTGGAGGAACACAGCTATCAAGTGATGTACATCATTTAATAGCTTCAATAAATTATGTTTTACAAGCACCAATTGATTATTATCCTTTAGACAGGTCTCAAATTTCTTCTACTAATCAGTTTGCTAAACTTTGTAGTAGAATGAAAAAAGGAGAGGTTGAACATCTAGTAATTTTAGGAGCAAATCCAGTATATGACTCACCTGCTGACTTTGAGTTTAGAAAGTTAATTAAAAATGTTCCTTCAACAGTTCACCTTACAAATATTATTGATGAAACATCAAAGATGTGTCAATGGAACATCGCTTTAACACATTATTTTGAGTGTTGGGGAGATGCAATGACCTATGATGGATTTGCAAGTGTTGTACAACCTCAAATTATGCCTTTATTTGATTCAAAGAGTGTAATTCAGGTTTTATCTCCAATTATTTATGATGAAGAAAAAAGTTCATATGACATTGTCAAAAGTGTTTGGAAAAGCAACATTATAAAAGAATCAAATTTTGATAGAAAATGGGAAAAAGTTCTTCATGATGGAATATATAATAAACCATTACACCAAAAACAAAAAATAAAATCATCCAAACCAAATTCAAAAATAATTGATAAACTAGAAAAACTTGAAGATGGAAAGTTTGAAGTTGTTTTTAGTCCTTCGTCATCAGTTTATGACGGTAGATTTTCAAATAATGGTTGGCTTCAAGAAATACCAAAGCCAATTACAAGCCTCACTTGGGATAATGCCGCTTTAATAAGTATGAAAGTTGCCAAAAAATTAAATGTGAAAAATGGTCAATATATTGAAATATCTCTTAATGGTAAAACAATTAAACTTCCTGTTTGGATTACGCCAGGTCAAAATAATAAAACAATTACTTTAGAGCTCGGATATGGAAGAGATTTTAAAGGTAGAATTGGTAATGGTGTTGGCTTTAATGTTTATCCAATTAGATTTTCAGATGCAGAGTGTTATGCTTTAAATGCCACAGTTATTTCAAAAACTGATACTTATCCTCTAGCATCAACACAAGACCATTATGGTCTTGAAGATGATAAATATGCTGCACCTGGATTCAAAGATCTAGCGAATGACGAAGTACAGTCAAGAATTCCTGATTTAGTTAAACAATCAACGCTTGATTACTATAAAGAGAATCCTGATTGGGTGCAAAAGAAAGTACTTGAACATAAGCCTGACAAGAAAAGAAGTTGGGAAGATCATTCAATGTACAACCCTGATTGGGATTATTCTAAAGGACCTCAATGGGGTATGTCCATTGATTTAACCAGTTGTACATCCTGTAATGCTTGCTCAATCGCATGTCAAAGTGAAAATAACATCCCAGTTGTTGGAAAACAGCAAGTTATGAAAGGACGAGAAATGCATTGGATAAGAATTGATAATTATTTTGCAGGAGATCCTGAAAATCCAGAAATTTCTACACAATCAATATCTTGTGTTCATTGTGAACTAGCTCCATGTGAAACAGTTTGTCCTGTTGCTGCAACAACTCATTCAAGTGATGGTGTAAACCAGATGACATATAATAGATGTCTTGGAACTAGGTATTGCGCAAATAATTGTCCTTATAAAGTTAGAAAATTTAATTTTTATAATTACACAAGGGACCTCCCAGAAGTTGTTCAAATGGCAATGAATCCCGACGTTTCTGTCAGATTTCGAGGCGTAATGGAAAAATGTACTTATTGCTATCAGAGAGTAAGTGCAGCTCGAATCAAAGCGAAAAATGAAAACCGCGAAATGAGAGATGGTGATGTGAAAGTTGCATGCGCATCATCATGTCCAGCTGATGCTATAAAATTTGGTGATATCACTGATCCAAATAGTGAAGTTAGTAAAGCTAAAAGAAGAAATAGAGATTATGCCTTATTAGCTCATCTAGGAACGGCTCCAAGAACAACGTATCTTGCTAAGATAAGAAACCAAAATCCTAAATTAATTTCTGGAAAAAGTTCTGGGGGGTACCAATCATGAATGGTCAAATAATAAAATCAAAAGCTGAAATTAGAGCTGAAAAACTTTTACCAGGTAATCAAGATTTTACTTCTATTACGGAAGATATAGCTGGAGTTCCAGAACAAAAAAATACTCCAATACAGTGGTGGCTTCTCTTTGGGCTAGCATTATCATTGCTTGGCATATTTGCAGGAAGCGTTGGATTCCTTATTTGGGAAGGTACTGGAGTTTGGGGAATTAATAATCCCGTATTTTGGGGGTGGGCAATTATAAATTTTGTTTGGTGGGTTGGTATTGGTCACGCTGGTACTTTGATTTCTGCTATTCTCCACTTGTTCAGGCAAAATTGGAGAAATGCTATAAATAGATTTGCCGAAACAATGACTTTATTTGCTGTAATATGCGCTCTTGTTTTTCCAGGTATTCACGTAGGAAGAATTTGGGTTGCATATTGGTTTTTACCTATCCCAAATCAAATGGCAATGTGGCCAAATATGAGAAGTCCATTAATTTGGGACTTTTTCGCTGTTTTTACTTATTTCACTGTTTCACTACTTTTTTGGTACACTGGTCTTATACCAGATTTGGCAACATTGAGAGATAGAGCAAAAGGTTTAAAAAAGAAAGTTTATGGATTCTTTGCATTAGGATGGCGTGGTGGAAATAGACAATGGCAGCATTATGAATTAGCTTATTTAGTCTTAGCTGGAATATCAACTCCTCTAGTTTTATCAGTACATAGTGTTGTTAGTTCAGACTTCGCAACAAGTGTTATACCTGGATGGCATACTACAATTTTTCCACCCTATTTTGTTGCTGGAGCTATTTATTCAGGTTTTGGTATGGTAATGACATTATCAATCATTGCGAGAAAAGTTTACAATCTTGGACATATTATTACAGTTGAACATCTGGATAAGATGGCACAGATAATGCTTCTTACAGGTTGTATGGTTGGCTATGCATACTCTATGGAGTTTTTTGTGGCCTGGTATAGTGGAAATCCATATGAATCATTTGCTTTTGTTAATAGAGCATTAGGACCTTATTGGTGGGGATATTGGGCAATGATATTTTGTAATGTTGTAGTACCTCAATTTTATTGGTTTGAAAAATATAGAAGGCATATACCTTTTCTATTTATCACTTCAATTTTAGTAAACATTGGAATGTGGTTTGAGAGATTTGTGATTGTTGTAATAACTCTGCATAGAGATTTTATGCCTGGAGCATGGGCGATGTATAATCCAACAATATGGGATGTATCTATTTATTTAGGAACATTTGGATTATTTTTTACCGGATTCCTTCTTTTTTTAAGATTTTTACCAATGGTATCCATTGCAGAGGCAAAATTAGTTTTAACTGAGTCAGATCCACATCACGGAGATCATCATGAATAGTTATGGTATTTTAGCAAGATTTGATTCTCCAAAGTCTTTAATGCATGCAGCTGAAAAAGTTAGAGATGAAGGTTTTGAAAAATTTGACTGTCACTCTCCTTTTCCTATCCATGGAATGGATGAAGCAATGGGGTTAAAACGTTCAAAACTTGGATACTTAATTGGATTTATGGGAATGTCAGGTGCTTTATTTGGTTTTGGTTTACAATCTTGGATACATTCAATCGAATATCCAATGAATATTAGTGGTAAACCATTTTTTGCATATCCAGCTTATGCTATTATAACATTTGAATTAATGGTTTTATTTAGTGCAATTGGCGCTGTTTTCGGGATGATGTTTTTTAATAGAATTCCAAGATTTCATCATCCGGTTTTTTATTCAGAAAAATTTTCAGATGTTAGCAGTGACGCGTTCTATGTTAGTATAGAAGTAGATGATCCAAAATATGAAGAAAGCTTCGTTATTGATTTTTTAAAAGATATTGGTGGTACAGAAATAGAGGTTTTAAAAGATGAGATTTAATTTAGTCATATTATCATTGCTATTCCTTACTGGATGTTTTCGAGGTTCAAAATTTGAAACTTCTCCAATTCATTTAAATCCTAATATGGATAATCAACAGAAATATAGAGCACTTGAAGAGAGCTATTTCTTTGATGATGGTTCAACTATGAGAAAGCCTGTTGAAGGGACTATAGCTCGAGGAATGATTAACGAAAATTATGCTTATTTAAGTGGAAAAAATGATGATGGCTCTTACTTGAGAGATAATCCAATTGAATTATCAATGGATGTGTTGAATCGCGGTCAGGAAAGGTATAATATTTATTGTGCTGTTTGTCATTCTCAAGTAGGAAATGGTAAAGGTATAGTAACCAAGTATGAATATCCAGTAATACCTGCTAATCTTCATGATAAGAGAATTAGAGAACAAGCTGATGGTGAAATGTATAATACTATAGTTTATGGCCTTCGAAGCATGCCTGCATATGGATATCAAATCAATACAGAAGACGTTTGGTCAATTATCCATTACGTAAGAGCACTCCAGAGAAGTCAAAATGCTACTATCGAAGATTTACCTGAAGAAGAGAAAAATAAATTAAGTGATAACTCATGAATTTAAACCCAAATACATATACATATATTTCAAAAAGTTCTTATAACTTAATTTTAATTATCATTGGATATGTTGGATTGGTTTTAACTTGGTTTTTTGGAATTTCAGATAAAGTCTTCTATTTTTCTTATTTGACCTCATATTTTTATTGGCTAAGTATTATTCTTGGTGGAATGTTTTTCATAATGGTTCATTATGCTTTTTCTTCTACTTGGAGTGTATCAATAAGAAGATTAATGGAGAATACAATAATGTTAATTCCATTATTTACTTTGCCTTTTTTGCCAGTTCTTTATGGAATGGAAAAATTATTCAAGTGGTTGCCAAATCACTACTATTGGAAGACACATGATTTTGAAGCAGATCATTTAATTCAGCACAAACTTGCTTACTTAAATGAAGATTCTTTTATTTTTAGAGCCCTTTTATATTTTGTATTGTGGAATATTATATCAATTTATATCTACTATAATTCTATTAAGCATGATAGGACTGGAGAGATAAAAATTTTAGAAAATTTAAGATATTTTTGCATGAGTCCTATGGGGGTGTTCTTTTTCATAAGCCTTACAGGCGCTGGATTGGATTGGCATATGAGCCTTGACCCTCATTGGTACTCAACAATGTTTGGTGTATATACATTTGCAGGAGCTTTTCTTGCATTTTTAGCATTTTTAACTTTCACTATAATAAGAATGCAAGATCAAGGATACCTCAAAGGTATAGTTTCAACAGAACATTTTCACGATTTAGGTAAGTATCTTTTCGCTTTCACTGTTTTCTATTGTTATATAGCAGGAGCGCAATTTTATTTCATTTGGTATAGTAATATTCCTGAAGAAACTATTTGGTATTTACATCGATGGATTGGATCATGGAAAATAATAAGTGTATTATTGATAGTTGGTAAATTTTTTATTCCTTTTTTTATACTAATATTTAGAGGATCAAAAAGAAATATCAGACTACTGCAAGTAATGACAATATGGATTTTATTTATGCACTATATCGACATTAACTTTATAATAATGCCAACAGTACACAAAACTAATTTTCACTTTGGACTGTATGATTTATTTACTATGATAAGCTTTGCATTAATATTTGTTGGGGGTTTTAAATTTATAACTACTAGATCCAATCTAGTTCCTCTTAATGATACCGAACTTGTACATTCAATTAACCATAGGAATCACTAATGAATAATAATGAAGGATATGAAAGACAAGATATACCAGTAAAGCCTGTTTTGATTGGTGGGTTACTATTCATCGTGACTGTACTAATTACTCTTTTGCTATTGTACGAGTATTACATAAGAGTTATGGATTCAGCTACTTATGATTTTAAGTTGAGTAGAAAGCCGATGAAGCTTAATGAACTAAGAGAATTTGAAAAAGATAACTTAAATAACTATAAAGAATTAGAAGAAGATAAATATCAAATTCCGATTGAAAGATCTAAAGAGTTAATGCTAAATGAACAAAAGTAATTATTTCATAGCATCAATTATCTTTATAATTAGTTTTATTTTCCCACAACAATTGAAAGAAAATTTTCCAAGCGAAAGACCAATCGATATTATTGAAAATCTAGGCGGGTACATTCCCTTAGAAGAAAAATTTGTAGATGAAAGCGGTGAAATCATTGAAATAGGTTCCTTATTTGATAATGAAATTCCTACAATTTTAACTTTAAATTATTTTGAATGCCCTATGCTTTGTACACTTGTTTTAAATGGCTTAGCAGAATCAATAAAAAATTTAACGCTAAATTCTGGTGATGATTATCAAATAATTACAATTGATATTAATCCAAACGAGAAAACTCTTTTTGCTAATCAAAAGAAGAAAAATTATATCAAGGGTTATGGTTTACAAAATGTTGAAAAAAATTGGCACTTTCTTACAGGTAGTCAGGAAAGTATTAAAAGAATTGCAGACAGTATTGGCTACATTTATTATTATGACGAACAGAGAGATGAATATATGCATCCGGCTGCTATTACATTGCTTGGATCAGAAGGTAAAATTTCAAGGTATCTTTATGGAATTGAGTTTCCTAATAAAGACTTGAAGCTTGGAATTTTGGAGGCATCTGAAGGTAAAGTTGGTAGCACTTTAGATAAGATAATTTTGTATTGTTATCATTATGATCCATATAAAAATACCTACACAATTTTTGCTACCAATGTTATGCGTTTAGGAGGTATATTTACTATCATTTTTCTCTGCATAATGATAGCAGGATATTGGAAAAAAGATAAACATCTATTTGATAAGGGTAATTAATGTTTGATTGGTTGACAGAATTTTTCTTTCCAAAGCAAGTTTCCACTTTTGCAAGTGATATAGATAATCTATTCTATTTTATTTTTTACTCATCACTTGTTTTATTTTTAATTGTTGTAATTGGAATGGTTTATTTGTCTATTAAATATCGAGCAAGAAAAGATGAACCTTTAAGACTTACTAGCAGCAAGGATCATAGTAATTTATTAGAATCATTATTTTTTATTATTCCATTAATTTTAGTTTCAATCACTTTTGTTTGGGGAATAAGGTCATATTTAAAGATGGTTATTGTTCCTGATGATGCGATTGAAATTAAAGTTACAGGAGTTAGCTGGTTTTGGACTTTTGATTATCCAGATGGTGGTCAAACTTTGAACGAATTAGTAGTTCCATCAAATACGCCGGTAAAATTAGTCTTATCATCTAAAGATGTTCTGCATAGTTTTTTCATTCCTGTTATGAGAAGTAAGATGGACTGTCTTCCTAATAGATATAATGTTATGTGGTTTGATGCAACTAAAGAAGGTGTTTATGATATTTTCTGTACAGAATATTGCGGAACAGGTCATTCTGCTATGGGAGCTCAAGTTATTGTTATGAAGCCAGCTCAATATGAAGAATGGGCATCAGAGTTAGGTGCAGATGATGACAGCATTCCACTTGATGAATTAGGAGCAAGGTTATATACCCAAAAAGCATGTAATACTTGTCATACTGAAGACGGTTCCGCACTTGTAGGTCCTTCTTTTTTACAAACCAGTCAAATGTATGAACAGGAGAGAGTTTTTGATGATGGTACTTCCTCTGTAATTGATGACAATTATGTCCGAAGCTCTATACTAGAACCACAAACACAAATAGTTGCTGGTTATCAAGGAGTTATGCCAACATATCAAGGGCTTCTCAATGACCGTGAACTTGACGCATTAATTGCATATATAAAATCATTGGACGGAGATTCTCAAATTTAATGGTAAATTAAAAGGTTATTATGATTGAAAACGTAAAACAGAATTATTTAACGCATCCTAAAGGTATAATGTCATGGTTGCTTACCTTAGATCATAAAAGAATTGGTTTAATGTATCTTGTAAGTGGTATCCTATTTTTTTTCATGGGAGGACTATTAGCTCTGGGTATGAGACTTGAGCTAGCTGCTCCTGGTAATGATTTTATTTCGAGCGAACAGTATAATAATATATATACATTGCATGGAGCTATAATGATTTTCTTATTTATTATTCCTGCAATTCCTGGTGCGTTGGGAAATATTTTACTACCATTGATGGTTGGAGCTAAAGATGTAGCTTTTCCCAGACTTAATTTAGCAAGTTTTTACATCTATTCATTTGGAGCATTATTTGCTTTGTACACAATTGTGAATGGAGGAGTAGACACTGGTTGGACATTTTATACTCCTTATTCAACGCAAAGCTCTTCCAATGTTGTTCCAATGACTTTGGGAATTTTCATTATTGGTTTTTCATCAATTTTAACAGGACTTAATTTCATTGCTACTGTTCACAAAATGAGAATACCAGGCTTAACATGGTATAAATTACCACTTTTCGTTTGGGCATTATATGGTACCTCGCTTGTGCAAATTACAGCAACTCCAGTACTTGCAATAACAATGGTTCTTCTTATGCTTGAAAGATTTTTAGGAATCGGAATTTTTGATCCTGCTTTAGGAGGAGATCCGGTACTATATCAACATTTCTTTTGGTTCTACTCTCATCCAGCAGTTTATATTATGATTCTTCCTGCTTTTGGAATTATTAGTGAAATTATTCCAGTACATTCTCGTAAGAAAATCTGGGGTTATAAATTTATTGCATATTCAACATTATCAATTGCTTTTATTGGTTTCCTTGTTTGGGGACACCACATGTTTACTTCAGGACAATCTGTTTTCTCACAGATAGTCTTTTCTTTTATTACTTATTTTGTTGGAATTCCTACTGGGGTTAAGATTTTTAGTTGGATTTTAACTATGTATAAAGGACAAGTTTCTTTTACGCCGCCAATGATTTACGCTTTGTCGTTTTTATTTTTATTTACAATCGGTGGTTTGACAGGTATTTTTCTTGGTGCAGTTGCATTAGATATACATTTACATGATACTTACTTTGTTGTAGCACATTTTCATTATGTCATGCAAGGTGGAACAATTGTTGCATTTCTCGGTGGACTTCATCATTGGTGGCCGAAATCCTTTGGAACAATGTATAATCAAACAATAGCTAATATATGTGCTTTTGGTGTATTTTTAGGATTCAATGGAACATTTTTCCCTCAATTTCTTCTTGGTTTAAGAGGAATGCCAAGAAGGTATGCAACATATTCTGAACAATTTGTTGAACTACATTCTTATTCAACTTTTTGGTCAGGAATACTTGGATTTTCAATATTTTTTGCAATAGTAAATCTATTTTGGTCATTTATGAAAAGGAATAAAGTTGATCCTGGATCTAATCCTTGGGGAGGAATGTCACTTGAATGGACACATACGTCATCTCCACCTCATCCTCATAATTTTGAAACAGATCCCGTTTTTGAACATGGACCATATGATTATGATAAAGTTATTGTAGAGAAAACCTACAAAAAATGAGTCACGATAACTCATCTCCAAGTTTTTTTCAACACCATTTTCATGATGTAGAACAGCAGTATGAAACTTCAAAATTTGGAATGTGGGCTTTCATTTTAACTGAAGTTTTAACATTTGCTGGTCTTTTTGTAGCTTATATTGTTTATAGATCATGGTATCCAGACATGTTTGTTGGTGTTCATAAGTTACTTGATGTTAATAAAGGATTATTAAATACGGTTGTTCTTATTACCAGTTCTTTGACAATGGCTCTTGCAATATGGGCAATTCAAAAAAACTTAAAAAAACTTTCTATTTTCATGCTCACTGCAACATTTGTCTTTGCTTTAGCATTCCTTGGAGTTAAGTATCAAGAATATCATCACAAATATGAGGTTGGACAATTACCAGGAAAGTATTATTCATACATGGGGCCTGAAGTAGTTGAAGTAATTAAAGATCAAGATAAAATTGATTTATATACAAGAACAAAAAATGTTTATTTTGATGCAGAAACAAATAGATTTTATAAAACCATGAATAATCCTCACATCTTTTTTAGTATTTATTTTGTTATGACTGGACTTCATGGACTTCATGTAGCAATTGGAATGGGTCTAATTGCATGGCTTATATACAGCACAGCAAGAGGAAAGATACATCATAAATATTACACACCAATGGAAATGATAGGTATTTTTTGGCACCTTGTTGACCTAATTTGGATTTATTTATTTCCACTATTTTACCTGATAGGATAAAGCATGTCTGATCACCACATAACGCCACTAAGAACATATCTTGTTATAGCTTCATGCTTATTCTTTTTATCTGGAGTTACAGTTTGGGTGTCTTACATAGATCTTGGTTCGTTTAATATTGTCTTAGCAATGTTTGTAGCAACAGTTAAAGCTAGTTTGGTAGCTTTTTTCTTTATGCATTTATTATGGGATGATAAAAAAAACTTAGTTTTATTTTTAATGTCTTTAATGTTTTTTGGAATTTTTGTAGTAATTACAATGATAGATACTGAATTTAGAGGTGCGCTTGGATTTAATCCAGAAACCAAAGAACCTATAACAAAAAGAGCACCTTTTTATGCTCAACTTCCTTTAACTGATACACATGGATATCCTGTCGATAGCCATGATGATATTCATCACGGAGATGATGACCATCACTAGATGAATAAATTATTTTTTCAATCTGCAGTTGTCTCAACTGTTTTATCATATCTATTAATCTTTGTAGGTGGCTTAGTAAGAGTATCGGGTTCAGGTCTTGGGTGTCCTGATTGGCCAAAATGCTTTGGGAGATGGATACCTCCAACTAATATTAGTCAAATTCCCGAATACATAGATCCTTCGTCATTTAATATTGTCCTTGCTTGGATTGAATATGGAAATCGTCTGCTTGGAGTTATTGTAGGATTATCTATTGTTGTCATGACAATGATTGCAATAATTTATATAAGAAAGAATAAAAAAATATTATTTAATTCATTATTAGCTTTATTTCTTGTTGGTGCAAATGGCGGGTTAGGTGCAATAGTTGTATCTTCAGTATTAAATCCTTTTATTGTTAGTCTTCATATGATTTTAGCGTTATTTCTTGTTTCTGTTTTAAGTTATTTATGTATTGAGGGTTATAAAATTGAGAACAATGATTCATTTTCTAATGTTTTTTTATCAAAGAAAATATCATTTAGCTTGATTACATTATGGATAGTAATTGTTATAGAAATTCTCTTAGGAACTGGAATTCGTACAAACCTTGAATTAATTGCTGTTGATAACCCATTATTTTCTAAAGGTGAACTTTTGAGTTCTTTAAATAATTATAAATATTTACATACTGTACTAGGATTTTCTCTATTGTTTTTAAGCTTATACTTATGTTTTTTATTTAGAAGAGATAATTTAGGATTATCAAAGCAATTAGTATATTTCATTCTTGTAATGATAATAATTCAGATATTTCTTGGGGAATTAATGATCTTCTTTGAGTTACCTCAACTCACTAGGCTTTTTCATACCTGGGGTTCATCTTGGCTTGTAGGAATAATAATTATATTGTATAATAGCCTTCAATATGAGCAAGCTTAGTAAAAGAATAATATTACTTTTTTTTGTAATTATTTCATTAGGATTCGTTGGACTTTTTGTAATTGATAAGGCAACAAATTCTCGTATAAATAATATTGGTGTAATTGGCAAGGTACCAAACTTCTCATTGACAAATTTTGATGGGGAAGAAGTCACTTCTTCCATCTTGAATAACAAAATCACAATTGTAAATTTTATGTTTACTCAATGCGAAGATGCATGTTTGATTATGTCAGAAAATCTGAGCCTTCTTCAAGAAAGATTTGCTCAATCAAATGATATCCAATTTCTATCTATAACAACAGATCCTGATTTTGATTCTCTTGAAATCCTTAATGACTATCAAAGAAAATATAGTAAGAAAAATAATTGGTTCTTTGCTAGGGGAAACATAATTGATATAATTAATTTGTCAGAGAAAGGCTTTTTTCTATCTGCAAAATTATTACCAGCAGGGCATTCAACAAGATTAATATTAGTTGATCAAAATAATCAGATAAGAAAATATTATGAAGGAACAGTTGATGTTAATATTTTTGAAATGCAGTCAGATATAGTTACACTAATCAATCAAATGTAATATGATCAAAAATTTAATTGAATTAACAAAAGTACGTATTGGTTTTCTTGTACTTATGACAACAATAATAGGATTTTATTTAGGATCAAATGGTTCTATAGTTTATGATTTGTTGGTTTTCACAATAGCTGGAACATTAATGTCATCAACTGGTGCTTCTGTTTTAAATAATTTCCTTGAAATAGATAATGACTCTAAAATGGAAAGAACTAAACATCGAGTTCTCCCAACAAAAAAAATTTCTAGAACGTATGCTTTGCTTCTAGGTGTTATTTTGATTATATCTGGATTATCTATTTTATACCTTAAAGTGAATCTTATAACAACAATTCTTTCATTTGTAACAATAACTCTTTATTTATTTATTTATACTCCATTAAAACAAATTTCATGGCTCAATACTTCAGTTGGAGCTATACCTGGTGCAATACCTCCCTTAGGAGGTTGGACAGCAGCAACAGGACAAGTTGAATTAGGAGGAATTGCATTGTTTTTAATTTTGTTTTTTTGGCAACACCCTCATTTCTACTCTATCGCTTTTATGCATAAGGATGATTATGAAAAGGGTGGATTTAAAATGCTACCGAGTATTAACGGTGGAGTAAAACGAACAGTCGTTCATATTTTTTTACATGCTTTAATTTTGATCCCAGTCTCCACATTACCTTTCTTTTTTGGAGTTTCAGGAAGACTTTATCTTGTTGGAGCTTATTTTCTAAGTAATGTGTATATGCTTTTATGTTTACCATTTATTTTAGAACAGTCTTATAAAAATGCAGATTTAATTTTTAAAACATCGATTTTCTATTTTCCATTACTTTTAAGTCTAATAGTAGCGGATCTAAGAGTCTAGTTTATTGATTCTTTTCAGATGCCTTCCTTCTTCAAAATCAACTGAAAGCCATAAATTTACCACTTTAATTGTTTCTTCAAAGGATACAAACCTAGCAGCAATAGATAAAATATTAGCATTATTATGTAATCTCGAGAGCTTTACTATCTCTTCAGGTCCACCATAAAATACTGCTGCCCTAATACCTTTAAATCTGTTAGCTGCCATTGCTTCACCTTGCCCTGATCCCCCAAAGATAATTCCAATAGCTTCATTATTTGAGATATATTCAGCTGCTGGCATAATAAAATCTGGATAGTCATCTTTACTATCATTTTTATGAGCACCAAAATCTTTTATATGAAAGTCATTATCAATTAAATATCTTTTCAAATTCTCTTTCAGGTCAAAACCTGCATGATCAGTTGCTAAGACAATTTCTTTTTTCATTATAAATAATCCTCAATTTGTTTTTTAATTTTCTCAGCAGTAAAACCTAATTTTTTTGCTACATCATTCCCAGGTGCAGAATATCCAAAGCTATCAATTCCAATATTTAAACCATGTCTGCCTGTAAATCTTTCCCAACCTTGTTTACTTCCAGCTTCAATTGAAATCCTTTTTTTACAATCATTAATAAGAATGCTATCTTTATAATCATAATTCTGTTTTTCAAAAATTTCCCAACATGGTACATTTATAACTATAATCTTTTTATCAATCATATTTGCAACTTCTAAAGCTAAATGGAGTTCAGAACCTGAAGAAAAGATAATAGCATCAGGATTTTTTTCATTCTTAACAATATATGCACCTTTTTTAACTCCTTTTTTAATTTCTTCTGGACTCATCTCTATGTGAGGTAGTTTTTGTCTAGTAAGAAGAATTGCATGAGGGTTATTTTTTTCTTGCATGATAAGTTGAGAACAGAAAAATGTTTCTAATGCATCTGCAGGTCTATGAACAAATAGGTTAGGAATTTGTCTTAATGACATTGTTTGTTCAATAGGTTGGTGAGTAGGTCCATCTTCACCAACGAAAATTGAATCGTGAGTAAACTCATATAGAACATGTAATTCTTGAATTGCTGACAGACGTATTGCTGACCTCATGTAGTCACTGAAAACTAAAAACGTTCCACCGAACGGAAAGTGTTTTCCATACAATGCAATCCCATTCATTATTGTTGCCATAGGAAACTCTCTTACACCAAAAGCTAAATTTCTTCCATTTGGATTTTGATAACTATAATCTCCATATGTTTTAACAAAATTTGTTGTACAATTTGAACCATCTAAGTCTGCTGACCCTCCAATTATATTTTCAAATCTCAATGCTAGTTCATCTAAACACATTCCAAATGCTTTCCTTGTAGCAATTAGTTCTCTCCCAAAATTTGGTATCTCCATTTCAGAAATATTATATTTGTGATTAATTTCATTTTTTTGAAACGAATTATCAGTTTCTACTACATTTTTTTTGAGATTTTCAAAATTTCTTTGAAAATGACTTTTTATTTCTTTTGGACAATAAAATTTTTTATCAGTAGGTAAATTCATTTTATTTTTAGACTTTACTATTTCATCTTCTGAAAACGGCGAGCCGTGTGAACTCGGGCTATTTTCTAAACTATAACTTCCATTCGCTATGGTAGTTTTACCAATTATTATACTTGGTAAATCACTTTCCTGAGCATTTTTTATAGCAGATCTAATTTGTTTGTGATTATGGCCATCAATTTCTTGAACATGCCATCCCATTGATTTGTACAAATCAATATAATTAGTTGAATCGACTCTCGAAGTTTCTCCAGCAATTTGTATATCATTCTTATCATAAAACATTATCAACTTTGATAATTTCCAATGACCAGCAAGTGTGCTGGCGCTCAATGCGATTGGTTCTTGAAGATCTCCATCTCCAGCAAGAACATATGTAAATCTCTTTTTGTTAGTATTTGACTTTGAAGATAAAATATTTTCGGCCAATGCTAAACCTACACCCATACCAACTCCTTGGCCTAAAGGACCGGTATTTGCATCAACTCCTGGCGTCTCAATTTCAGGATGACCAGGGGTTTTACTATTAATTTTTCTAAAATCTTTCAAATCCTGAATATCTAAAAAGTCACTTAAAAAAAGCATTGAATAAAGTATCATACAAGCATGTCCAACAGATAAGACAACTCGATCTCTGTTTGACCAATTAGGGTCTGAAGGATTAAAATTTAAAAATTCGGAATATAAAATATATGTAAAGTCAGCTAAAGACATTGGTCCACCTGGGTGACCAGAGTTTGCATTTGTGACACTATCCATCACAAGCCCTTTAATGATATTTACAGTTACGATGTCTTTTTCAAAAGAGCTTAAGTTTTGAAAAGATTCAGTCATTATACATCTTATTTATTGTTTCAGATGGATTATTTGATTTGAATACTTCAGAACCAGCAACCAAAATATCACCTCCAGCTGATAAAACATCTTTGCAATTAGTAAGCTTAATTCCACCGTCAACTTGAATTAAAATATCATCTCTTAAATTTTCATTTTTAAGATAATTATCAATTTCATCAATTTTTTCAAAAGTCAATTCAATAAATTCTTGACCTCCAAATCCAGGCTCAACAGACATTACAACAATATAATCTATAAACTCTAAATATTTTTTAATGATTGAAAAAGGTGTTTTTGGTTTTAATGCTAACCCACACTTCAATCCATTCTTCTTTATTGTATTAATTAATATTTTAGGTGGGAATGTAAAACGTGACTCAGTTGCTTCAATGTGAAAAGATATACCATTTGCTCCAGCTTTTATGAAAGGTATTAACATGTCAAATGGATTACTAACCATTAGATGAACGTCAAAAAAAAGATCAGAGTGTTTTCTTAGTGATTCTACAACAGCTGGGCCAAAGGATAAATTAGGAACAAATTGTTGATCCATAATATCAAGATGAATCCATTGTGCTTCAGAATTATTGCAGTAACTAATTTCTTTTTCAAGATTTGAGAAATTGGCACCTAAGATTGATGGGGCTATGATGGGTTTTTTATCAAATGACATCAGTTAAACTACAAATTATTTTTTTTCAATAGCAAAGGAATTGTTGATAAATATATATGTTTTTTATATTTTAGACCGACTAGTCGGTTTATGAATGAAAAGCACCAAATAAATAAGAAAGAAGAAATTCTTTTCTCCGCAGCCAAAGTTTTAACTACTAAAGGTTATTACAGCAGTACAATGGATGATATTGTTGAGGAGTCAAAAATGAGTAAAGGTGCAGTCTATCACTACTACTCGAGTAAGAAAGATGTTTATTTAGCAGTGATTGACATGTGGGAGCACAAGACACAATTACTATTGGCTCCTGCAGCAAAAGAAGAATCAAGTTATAAAGGTTTGAAAAAACTTTTTAGACTTTTGGTAAAAGAGTTAAAAATGGATGGAAGCTTCTTTAATTGTCTTCCAACTTTATGGGCCATTGCTAGGCATGATGATGATTTTAAAAATTCTATGCAGAGAGTTTATAATCGTTTTCAAAAATTTGTTGAACTTATAATTATAAAAGGAATTGAAAATAAAGAATTTGTAAAACTTGATCCAAAAATCTCATCTTTATCTTTGATTTTGAATTTTGAAGGAATTTTTTGGTTTTCAATTTTTAAGTCAAAGGATGTTGATGCTGAAAGTTATATAGATCAAGTTTCAAGTTATATATTGAATGCATATATGTTAAAAAAAGGGGATAAATAATGTCTGAAAATAATGGACAATCAAAAAAAGATATTTTAAAAGATTTAAATGCAGTTAAAACTGGTGGAAAATTTCTTACTAGAGTTGTTGGAACAAATGACGTTTTCTGCAAAGAATCATTTTCGGATGAAGAAAGAATGATTTTTGAAGCAATGTCAGATTATGCAACAAATGAATTGCTACCAATGTCTCAAAAAGAATTAAATACTAAAGACGAAAAACTTATTCGAAAATTAGTTGAACAAATGGGTGAGCTTGGCTTTTTAGGTGTTGATGTTCCTGAAAAATATGGTGGATCTGAAATGACAAAAACTGGAATGTGTATATTAGCAGAGGGCATTTCTAAAAGTGGTAGCCCATCATTTTGTACTGTTTGGAATGTTCAAACTTCGATTGGTTCATTGGGAATTATTTGGTATGGAAACGATGAGCAAAAAAAGAGATGGCTTCCAGGAATTAGTTCAGGTAAAAAAATTGCAGCTTTTGGTTTAACTGAACCAGAAGCTGGGTCTGATGCAACCAATTCAAAAACTACTGGGGTATTATCTGATGACGGAAAGCATTATATACTTAATGGACAGAAAATTTTTATATCAAATGGAGGATGGGCAGATATTTTTACAGTTGCTTTAAAAATTGATGGAAAATTTTCATCTATTGTTGTTGAAAAAGGAACACCTGGATTTGAAATTGGAAAAGAAGAAAAGAAAATGGGTATGGAAGGATCATCAACTGTTCCATTATATTTTACAGACTGTAAAGTCCCTGTAGAAAATCTTTTGGGTGAAGTTGGAGAAGGAGCTGGTCCAGCTTTCTGTGCATTAAACATTGGAAGATTTAAGTTAGGAGCATCTGCAATTGGGGGTATGGCCCTTGGTATGGATCATGCTGTTGACTATGCAAAAAACAGAAAAGCCTTTGGACAGAATATATCCGATTTTTCATCAATTCAAGATAAGTTGGCTACATGTGCTATTTTAACATATACATTAGAAAGTACATGTTACTCAGTTATAGGAGAACAAACTGAAGCAATTAATAAGCTTGATAAAGATGATCCTAAGTTTTACGTAAAACAAGGAGATATAACTGAAAAATACATTGCTGAGAATTCTATTGTAAAAGTGTATGGAAGTGAAGCTGCAGAACAAGTAATAGATAATTGTTTTCAAATTTACGGAGGATACGGTTTTATTGAAGAATATCCAATGGCACAAGCTTACAGAGATAATAGAATAAATAAGATTTGGGAAGGAACCAATGAAATTAATAGGATGCTTTGTGGTAGAGCAATGATTACTAAGTCATTAAGTGGTGAGTTAAGTCTTAAAGACTATCTTGAAAAAGTAGATAGTTATTGCTTGAACGACAAAGATAGTGGTTATAATGGCCATTTAAAAGATGAAGTAGAATGTATTGAAGCTGCAAAAGCAGTTTATGCACTAGCTTTAAATGAATCGTTGAGTAAGTACGGACAAGATATTGGAATTGAACAAGTGGTAATGGAAAATTTAGCTGATATTTTAATTTATTGTTATGTTGGAGATTCAACATTAACAAGAGTGTTACAAAACACGGAATATTACAATGATACAAATCAAATTGTACCCGAATTATGTGTTATGGTTTATACTGCAGAGAATGGTGTAAAAGTCATTGAAAATGCCAATAAAATTTTTAATAGAATTTTTGATGGCGATATTCCTGTTGAATTAGTTAATAAGTTGAAAGTTTTAAACAAAAGGCTATCATTGAAAACTGATACTATTGGTTTAAAAAAGATAATAGGTGAAAGAGTAGTTGAGGCTGGAGGGTATCCAGTCAAGAGTTTTTAGGAGGAAAAAAATGAGTAATAAAGCTGTAATTGTTGATGGTGTTAGATCGCCAATTGGCACTAAGGGCAGTCCAATTATTGGTATGCGTCCAGATGAAATTGCCGGTCAAGTTATCAAAGGATTGATTGAAAGAAATAATGGATTAAATATTAACGATATTGAAGATGTTTCATTGGGTTG
>Ga0209433_10000171_pt1 | contig 20027 bp, 40 predicted proteins | sample METZYME_5_50m_FD_187552 | JGI IMG/M metagenome (GOLD analysis project Ga0209433, IMG submission 187552) | Marine microbial communities from oxygen minimum zone in mesopelagic equatorial Pacific - METZYME_5_50m (SPAdes) (version 2) | ecosystem: Environmental > Aquatic > Marine > Oceanic | place...
ACCAAGAAATAGAAGATATACTTGTTCTTAAGAACAACAAAGGAACAGAAGATAACAGAGTAAGAAAACTAGACTATAGTATTCAGATCTCAAAACTATTCTATGCAAGGTTCATGCAGAACCAACCAATTAGTTTGTTCTCTCCTCATGATGTACCAAGGTTGTATGATAGTTTTGGTACAGGAAAATTTGATGAACTATACTTACAGTATGAGAAGGACGAATCTATACCTAGAAAAACTATAGGTGGTCAAGAGTTATTCTTCGCACTGTTAAAAGAGAGAGCAGAGACTGGTCGTATCTATATCATGAACATCGACCACTGCAATACACATAGTTCATTTAAGGACAAGGTTAATATGAGTAACCTATGTCAAGAGATTACACTACCAACAGATCCTATCAATCACATAGATGATGGTGGTGGAGAGATAGCATTGTGTATTCTATCTGCAATCAACGTAGGAAAGATTACACAACTAGATCAGATGGATCAGTTATGTGACCTAGCAGTTCGTGCACTAGAGGAACTCATAGACTACATGCAGTATCCTGTCAAGGCAGCAGAACGTAGCACAATAGCACGTAGGTCATTAGGTATAGGATACATTGGTCTAGCACATTACCTTGCTAAGAATGGACTCAAGTATGATGACCCAGAAGCATGGAAAGCAGTCCATGACTTGACAGAATCATTCCAGTATCACCTACTAAAAGCATCTAATCAATTAGCAAAAGAACGTGGTGCATGTGAAGGATTCTCTCGTACTAAATATTCAGACGGTGTGTTGCCAATAGACACATACAAAAAAGAGGTTGACGAATTAGTGCCTAATGTATTAAACTATGATTGGCATAGTCTTAGGACATCTATTTTACAACACGGATTGAGGCATAGCACCTTGTCTGCACAGATGCCTTCGGAGAGTAGTTCTGTTGTGTCAAACGCAACCAATGGAATTGAACCTCCTAGAGATTTCTTGTCCGTTAAGAAATCAAAGAAAGGACCTCTTAAACAGATCGTACCAGGTTTTCCACATCTGAAAAACAACTACACATTGCTGTGGGACATGAAGGATAACAGCGGTTACATCAAAGTGACTGCAGTTATACAGAAATTCTTAGACCAAGCAATCAGTGGTAACTGGTCGTATAACCCAGAGAACTATCCAAACGGTGACGTTCCTATGTCAGTAATGATAAAGGATCTCATAGACACATACAAATACGGTTGGAAAACTTCTTACTATCAAAACACTTATGACGCGAAGACTGATGTTGATGAACCATCACACTCAGTAGGTTGGCATGACAATGTTGAGGAAACAAAAGTTTCCACACTAGAATCTCTAGTTAATAGTATAGAAAATTCAAACGAAGAAGAGTGTGAGTCTTGCACGATATGACAAAAGAAGAATGGACAGTTAACAACATGACAGGAGTGACGGTTTTCAACAAAAACCATGTAGACACAAAGAAACAACCAATGTTCTTTGGTCAACCATTAGGAATGCAGAGATACGACGAGTTCAAGTATCCTGTATTCGACAAACTAACTAACCAACAACTAGGTTATTTCTGGAGACCAGAAGAGGTCTCACTACAGAAAGATAGGTCTGACTATAAGACACTTACACCTGAGCAGAAACATATCTATACTTCTAATCTGAAGTATCAGATCATGCTTGACTCTGTACAAGGTAGAGGTCCTGGCATGGCATTCATGCCTTACTGTTCTTTACCAGAACTAGAGTCTGCTATGAACGTATGGCAGTTGATGGAGATGATCCATAGCAGATCATATACATACATTATTAAGAACGTGTATCCAGATCCTGCAGAGGTATTTGATACAGTTCTCGATGACCCCAAGATCATGCAACGTGCAGAGTCAGTTACTGCAGCATATGATGATCTCATAAACTCAGAACATGAATATGATTCTGGAAACCTATGGAAATTTGCAGCAGAAGGACACCCCGCAGGAACTTATGACAGGAAAGAAATCAAAAGGAAACTCTACCGAGCAGTCCTCAACGTCAACATTCTTGAAGGCATTAGGTTCTATGTCTCCTTCGCTTGCTCGTTTGCGTTTGGTGAACTCAAAATTATGGAGGGATCCGCTAAGATTATCTCTCTTATCGCCAGAGATGAAAGCCAGCATCTTGTCCTTACTCAACAGATCATCAAAAAGTGGCAAGACGGAGACGACGAAGAGATGGTGAAGATCGCAGAGGAAGAGAAACCTAATGTGATCAACATGTTTAAGAACGCTGTAAACGAAGAGAAAGCGTGGGCAGAATATCTATTCCAGAATGGTTCTATGATAGGACTGAATGAGAAACTACTCGCACAGTATGTTGAGTTTACTGCTAATCGTAGAATGAAAGCAATCGGACTAGATCCTATCTATGATATAGGACCTAGAAACAATCCACTACCATGGACACAATACTGGTTAAATTCTAAGGGTCAACAAAATGCACCACAAGAAACAGAAATTGAATCCTACGTCATCGGAGGAATCAAGCAAGACGTCACACAAGACACCTTCGCAGGACTCTCACTCTGATATAGAAGAGATGATGAAAGCAATTATTGATGCAGAAGACATCGACTACAATGACATGGCGGGCGGATGAATTGGAGAAAAGAATACCTAGGGATGAAAGGTCATCTCTCTAAATATCAAATCAACTTGCTGAAGGAAGGACCTCAAGGTCTGAGTCAGGCATGGTTGCTTGGTGCAATGCATCAAGATTATAAAAGGATGAAAGGTATCAAAGAACCACCGTATCGTGAGTCAGGATATCAAACATCCATGAAAGAATTTTTCCAAACGTATGAGTAAGATATGGAGAATATGGGCGAAGGCACTAGGTGACAAATCTGGCAAGACCGACAGGGAAGCAGATTACATTGCAATTATCAGAACCTTTATCTTTCTCCAACTCATCATCACCAACTGTTTCATTGTTGGTGGAAACATTCGGCACTGGAATGATCATCACATTCCACCCTCGTACTCTATAAAAAATTAATGGCATACTTAGTTCACCCACTACCCTTACGTCAAGTGTGGGTCAAGAAAGAATATCTTTACGACCACCAGAAAGGACATGGTGAAATTACGCCAGGTTTATGGATATCTGTAAGGAGTATACAATCAAAAGCATTATACTTTGAGACATTACTGACTGACTATGGTGCATTGTTTGACAAGTTACCCATCAGTGCGTTTGTCTGGAAAGAAGACTATGATAAGGACAATCAATTACCACTGGACGTATTAGAACTATGGGATTGTTTTGACTATAACATCACAGTCATACAGAAACCAATACTAGGTAGATGTCAGTTCTTTGGTAAGGATAAGAAGATGCATCCTGGCGAGTATGAGTTTACCATTGACACTGCACATCCTGACGCATCAGTATTAGATGTAAACTTTGCAGAGCATGACCCAGAGCATAAGACATTCAATATCATTGCACTAGACAACGGACAGTTTGCTGCACAACCTAACAACAGAACTATATTCTTTGACAATAGTTTGGTCAACAATGATAATCTATTGACACCTGACTTTAAAGTATGCACACAGAACTATGCAGTAGAAACCGAACCTAAGTGGTGGTCAGTAGGACATACAGATGAATGGAACTACAAAACTAAAGAAGAGGAAGCAGAAGAAAAAAAGTAGTTAGGATACATATTGAACCAGAGTTAGGAGAGTACTATCAGGAATAATGTATCCGTTGTAACAGAACTATTGACTAAATAATTATGTTATGTTATCATGACAATACGTTCAGTCTGATACATTCAGACCGCAAGTAAGCCGACTCGGAACGGATCGTTCATCCCGTATGGGACGCAGAAGTTGACTGAAGGAACGGGGCAAAAATCCCTACTACTTTGGAGAAAACCAATGGCAAAAGTCACTTATCGTGGTGTCGAGTATGACACTGAAGAATACACCGCTATGATTCTCGAAGAGAATGAAAAGCGTAACAGACACGATTTGATGTATCGTGGTCTAAAGGTTAGAAGTAAGGCATCACCTTGCTCTTAATCATCTAATTGAAAGATATGTCCTTGCTACATATAGTAGTTAAGGGCATTTTTTTATGCAGAAGACTCGACTCAAAGAGTTAATCACACAACTTGAGGATCTACTAACTGAACTGAAAGTAGAAGTCTATGCTGACGCAGATTCTTATATTGACAGTGAGGGCGAACAATGGTATAGTGGGGATGACGATGACGGTTACCCCGACTGATTATGAGAACCCTTGGATCTACAAAGATACAACTTTCACTTCTAACGATATTGGCAATTTCTTCGGTTTTGTCTACAGGATTACAAATCTCCAGACTGGGAAGCAATACATCGGACGTAAATACTTCTACCAATTTAGAAAGCCTAGAGGTAAGTCTAGGAAGGTTAAGTCTGAAAGTGACTGGAAAAAATACTATGGCAGTAGTAAAGAGCTTGATCAAGATAGAAAACATCTTGGAAACTCAAATTTTAAACGAGAAATAATATCACTACATGTGACAAAAGGTTGGGTTAATTATGAAGAGACTCGACAACTATTTCTAAATAATGTATTGAGTGAACAACTCAATGGTGAATCAAAATTCTACAACAGCAACATACTTGGACGCTACATGAAAAAGGACTACTATGAACAACCGATCTCCTGAGATTAAGGAACAAGTAGACTTCCTGCTCGACTGGATGCAGGATAGAATCGAAGTCTTATTACTTGAGAAAATGTATGACGAAGCATATGATTTTTACATGGAGTGGCATGAATGGATAGAGGATGCAAATCCAGAAATCAATACTTTAAGATATGAAAAGAAGTGATGTAGAATATCTTTATGAGTGGGCAGCAAGAACAGATTTTCCCTTACGACGAGCACCTACTGCTGTTGGTTATTCTAACAAGGATATATATTTCTGCTGGCTAAAAGCACAGAACAAAAATGGTGGCGGGGTAAGATGTTCTGTTGTTAAAGATCAAAGAGTCAGAGATATATTAAACCAAGATGAGATAATACTAGCAACGGTATCTCTCTTCGAGGCAGGAACAAAATTGGGTGCACATAAAGACCCACCAGTTTACGGTAAAAAATATAGAAGAATACAGATCCCACTGTATATACCATGCGATAAATGCTGTTACATGGTATGGAAAGGGGAAAGAGTTTCGTGGAAAGAGGGTGAACCTCAAATATATGATGTTATGGATTATGTCCATGAGGGATACAATCTATCAGATGATGACATGATGTTTTTATTTGTAGACATAGAACAAAACGATGACAACAGTAACTTGCAGTAAGTGTAACAACACTATCAGTTCTAAACATGAGCATGACTACCACACATGTGGTTGTGAGAATCAAACCTACGTTTGTGGTAACACCTATGGTGGACAGAACATGAAGTATGTGATAGCATTAGTTGAGCAAAAAGAAGATGCAGAGGTTCCTAGATTAGGAACCGAAAGACCAAGAAGGAGGACTACTAGAATGTCCAATGTTATTATTAGATGAATGTATTAAGTTATCAACCAATCCTTGATTCTATATCTTGTTTACATCTCACAGAGGAGGTGAATAAACTTCATCCTATAGGAACTAATAAATGGATTGGCATACATGATGAACCAGAAAATATAATAGAAAAATATATACAAGATTCTTTTGACTTTTTCCTACTGGATAAGTACAATTTGTGGTATCAAGAGAATCCATGGAATCAAATTAATCCACCGATAGGTTTTGAATGGTGGATCGAAAACATGGAAGGGCACAATACTATAACGTATCATTCAAACCACGATGATGACTATAGAAGATCTGAATATGGCATTATGAAGTATCCTCTACTGTCAACTCAAACTTACTTGACAAATGATGGATGTCCTACTACAATATTGGATACTACACACGGTGATTACTGGGAAGAGTTTGTTGATTATCCACCGAGAGAGATTACCTATTCTATTCCAGAACAAGGTAAATTTTTAGTATCTGATCCTAGATATATTCGTGGAGTTTTTGGCAACAGTCAAGAAAGAATATCTTTATGCTACGATGTATGGCATTACAAACCCAAATCATTAAATAGACTTGGCATCAAATCCAAACCCTTTGACTGTAGGTTCTATAACTCACAAGGAGAACCACCAGTGCAATGGTTAGGTAAGACCAAAAGATACAAACAAAATCTTTGGGATGATGTCTTTACTAAGTATGAACCTATCAACTACAGCACAGGAGAAACATGGAAGGTGACTCAATCATTGAGATAACCGAACAGGAGTTTGAGGATCGCAAAGACTACTACTGTGACAAAGCAGAAAGTGGCACACCGATATTTGTAAAGAAGTCTGACGGTGGTAAAATATTAGTAGTTCCACAAAATCCATCGGACTTAGATTATTATGACTACCTCAGAGACCACGATGACGCCAGCTAAAACAGAAGTAATTCTTGAAAGATTTCCATATCGTTTCGTGCAAAAAGGTTTACTAGAAATCAATGGTAAACCAGACTTTCGCATACAAAAATTCAACGAGGTAACTCGTCTATACAGAGACATGTATTACCTTGACAGTGGTGCACAACTAGATTGTTGCATAGAAGATCCAGAGTATGTCAAGTGGTTAGATCCAGACCCAGAGGTTGCAGCATACCCAAACAAGTCAGATGTATGTAAGAGTCCATACATAAATACTTAAAAAGTATTTTGTATAATGGACTGGTCACCTCAGATTATTGTAAAAGCAGACGACTCTAATTCCGTCCCAACCTCAGTAGCAGCATTAAAAACATTCTCTATCGGTTTTCCTGATGACAGAGCAACAGTTCATTGTATAGGTAGAGAAGCACTTAATTTTGTCAAAAGGTGGGCACTAGAAGGTGACCACAAAGTAATAGAACATCTTAGATCTACTAAGAAGTCACAACTACATTACGAGATTGTAAAAAGAACACGGTTGCCTGTTGCATTAATTGCAGGGACAACCGTGTTTTATGATGATGTGAGTGACTACAATACAACTAAACTGTTTGGTGCAGATACCATTCCACAATGGAACCTAGCAGACACAGTTGTCAACATTAAATCTGTAGAGAAAACTTTGATATTTGTAGCAGAACCACTGAAGGTAATATCTACTCTTAATGACATCACAAAATATACATCAAATACTGTAGCAACAGAAGGAAAGAATAGTAACAAGTGGGGTAATCAATCAGTAGTCATGGATGGTAAAGTGTACCATCAGACATCTGGTATATTCAACATGTTATACAACTTTGACAGTAAGTTGATGTCAAACTTTAATCATAAAACTGCAGACAAGTATGACTCTATCTTTGGTGGTGAATCAATATCTGGAACCATGCAAAAGTTAGAAGCACTAGGAAGAGATACATCTAAAGTTATGAAACATGTCAACGCAGGATTGAATGAAGATTGGGAAGGTGTCAAGGGAATACGTAAAGATGTTCTTGACATGATAAGTTGAGTGTGCTAAGGTTGCTATATATCATAGATTAATATGATCTATGACTGATAAAAAACAAGAAGAGTTGAAGAAGGAACCAGAAAAGAAAGGTTTCTTTAGTAAACTTAAAGATCATGCAGAGGATAAAGAAGAGCAGATGATGCTCTTGTCTACTTTTGTTCGTCTTGGTATTTTAGTATGGAGTGGTGCGATACTCACATTAGCGTATGTTGAGTTGCCATCTGCACTTAAAATTCCTAAGCAAGATCTCGATCCAACTTTCATAGCTTCGGTCTTCACAGGAGTCCTAGCTACTTTTGGCGTCCAGACGTCCAAGAAAGGAGGTGTCAATGGTGGCGGTGGCGGTGTAAGTAAAGGAGATATGGAAAAGTTAATTGCTGCAGCATCACAAACTGCTCCTGCACAAACTATTCGTATCGAGCAAGCACCAGTTCAAATCGTGCCTAACAGCGACAAAAAGTAAAAACTAATTATGTTACAGAAAATTGTAAATGGCATCGCTATCGTCAGCGGTGTAGTATCTCTTTCAGTTGTAGGACTGGGTGGATACGTCTTCATCAGAAAAGATGCTATCATTGATAGTGCTAAGTCAAAAATACTAGAGGCAGTCATGCCTGATCTAGGTGGTATTGCAGGAGATGCTTTACCAGACGTCACAGGTCCTGCCTTACCTTCTCTACCATCATCACCGTTCTAATGAAGGAAACTCCTGATATCAAACGTGATCGAGCACTGACTCTATTCCAAGAGTCGGTGTTAGAACCTAACCATAAGTTACGAGCATGTGCACATAACCAAGGATGTTATGATGAGTTGATGGATATTAGAGAGCAGATATTAGATTATTTAAAAACACTAAGATAGTATGGATGACGTTATTAGTATACCTAACGTCGGAATAAGATCTATAGGTATAAACGAGATATACATTCCAAACATTACTACAACAGTTCCCATGGCACCTACAGTGCCATTTATTTTAAATATAGGAAGTCCTGTTGTAGATTTGCCAGGTTGTGTAGAGTTTCATCCTGATGCTGCAGAGAACAGAGAGAACCCTAACTTAAAGGAAGAAGATTCCTCTAATGTTAGGGTTCTTTGTGATGCTAACATGCCATCGTTTGATTCCATGGACTACACACCAGAAGATTTAAACATATATGTAGAGACACCACCTCCTGCTGTACAACCACCACCAGATCCACCAAATGCACCAGATGTTCCTGATACAGGTGGAGTTACACCGAGCACAGAGTGTCCTGCACCCAACCAACCACGTGTAGGTGATCTAACCACCAGTGGTGATGAGAAAGTTGTGGGTCATGAACTCCAAGGGACTGTCTGTGTAGTATTATATGAACCTACGTCTGCTGCTGAGAAATTTTTACCGACTGCAAATGTGGTAACGACTACCGCAACCATCGCAGCAGTTGCTACTGCGTCTGCCCTATTTGCAAAACCTCTAGCTGATTTGCTTTTGAGGTTACTGAAACCTCTGATAAAGAAGGCGTCCGATTCCATAAAGAAGAAATTAGGGCGAAAGGTTTCCATCCCTTCTCGTTCGTTGACGAAGACAAATTTGTACCGTCAGTCGAAGGGTTTACCTCCTTTGAAGGAATAGTATGAGTGTGTTGTGGTAAAACACCAGGTGGATTTATAAGCATTACATCTGCACATACTGCAGCATACTGAGACTTAGGATGGAAAACTATGCCTTGCTTCTTGAGTTCGCCACAATTTTTTAACCTCGCAATCTCAAAATCTAATCTTTTATTTGCTAGTAGTTGTTCTCTATATGCAATGTGTGCAGCAACAGATTCTTTACATTGCTCCATTGCTTTCTTATCTAATGGTATAGAGATGGTCATAGACAGACCTAGATTTATATTCTGTGTAGATTTTTGTCCTGTCCTAGTAGGAACGTAATATAATATCTCGCCAGGATTGTCAGGTATATTGTCATCATTATTATCTGCCATGTTGTAGACAGGATCATTGAAAAAAGCTTCGTAAGGATCCTGCCACGTTCCCGTTCTGGTGACGTATGGTGTAAGGTTCATGGTAGCACCTTGACACTGTATGCCATCTCCATATGTGTTTGTTATATACGGTCCTTGTAAAACTTGTATAGCTTGATTGGTGACTGAACCACTAGAATTTGCTACAGGATTTGCAGTAGCACTTACGCCCCCTACGTCTGTTGCATACGTAGGTAGACACGTAGATAAAGATAATGCAGAAATCAATTTGAGAATATTGACGTTGATTCTGTGACACTTTGTATGGTTGTTTCGCGTTGTATTATTGTATGCGTCTGAAGACCTGGTCCTGAATAGTGTTCTAAGAAACTGAAGTTGTTTCCTGCCTCCGTCTGTTTCCAGTTCGGTTTGTTTGTGGTTGATAAATCTAAACCTGTCCATGTTGAATTCACACCGTCTACGGTATTTGATTGTGTTGTCACGTTGTCAGGAGATACGAAACCTCCTTCGGGTTCTACCCCGTGCCCACTGACTGAGTACGTCCAGCCTGTCGCATAATCCATCGAATTTATGGTCTCATTTGTGGTGACCGTTTGGGTCGTCACTGAGGTCATACTACCCTGTGTAAAATTTGGCACCACGGGCACAGCATATAAAGGTGCAGTAGATACTACACCTATAGCATATACTATATGTATACCTCTTTTAAACACCTTAATCTATAGTCAATGTGGTTACGAATTGACCTGTAGCTACAGTTCCCGAACCACCAGCTGTCACCGTCAATGCACCCGCTGTTGTTACAGTACCCGCTAAATCTCCTGCTGTGCCAGATGCGGTAGATGTGATGTCACTATAGTTCGCTACAGCACCAGTAGAAGGTGCACTTGTAGCAATGGCATCACCTTGCACGAATGACTGACTAAATGTGAAACTATTTCCTGCAGTTTTTTGGGTCGCTTCAATCGAAGGAATCGCTCCAACGCCTGATGAGACTGTCAAAGAACCTATACCATCTGATACTGAACTACCACCTGATGAATATGTGGTATCTACACCAGACCCAGAAACTGAATACGTGGTTCCTATGCGATTCACCTGAGTTGCTGCTGCTGCGGTAGACAACTGCACACTAGAACTCATAGTCTGTGTGATGTCGGCAAATGCAGGAGTAGTGAAACCCGTCAATAATATAAGTGGTAAAAACTTTTTCATTTGTTTGATACAACTTACCTACTGTATATATACGCATACTCACTACACAATTTGTGACAAATCTGTCACAAAATCGCCAATTGTTAAGGAATGATAAGTAAAACCTATACAAATCATTAAAAAAACGTAAGACTGTCACACAACTGGCACATAGGAGTTGACAAAACTTAATCTTTTATATATAATTATGTTACAGTTCTTTACAAAGCACAATGACAACAGTTACTGAAGGCGGTGGACGCCAGAACATGTACCCAACGGATGTACGTCCATACATTGATGAGTCTATCGACTACAAGAGCTATCCGCAAAATGCAGAGAAAGTGAATGGTCGTTGGGCAATGATCGGTTTCGTTGCACTACTAGGTGCCTACGCTACCACAGGACAAATAATTCCAGGTGTATTCTAATGGATACTACACACAAGTACTGGAAATATGCAGAGAAGGTCAATGGTCGTCTCGCAATGCTCGGTTTAGTAATCGGCACTATCAACTATGGACTATTCGGATGGATAGCACCAGGTTTATTCTAATCAAAACTATCACAGGTAAAAAACAATGACTCCAGAAGCAGAAAGATTTAACGGTTGGGCAGCAATGCTCGGTTTCGTAGCAGCAGTCGGTGCATACGCAACAACAGGTAACATAATTCCTGGCATTTTCTAAATCATCTCCCCTCTAACTCTAATGAACAACAACGACATTTTCGTAAAAGCACAAGGACGTGCAGCAATGATGGCATTTATAGTACTATGCGTATCATACACATTCACAGGACAACTCGTACCAGGTTTCGTATAATGACAAAGGCAACAACAACAGAAACAACACGCAGACAACCAGAAAGACAGAAGGTTGTAGCAGAGAGAATCAACGGACAGTTAGCAATGCTCGGTTTAGTAGCAGCATCTATCTCCTACTTCTCAACAGGTCACATGTTCTTTGGTCTAGTATAATGACTAAAGAAAAGACCGCAGGATTCACAATCCTTATCTCTTTATTTGCTCTAGTAGGAAGTTTATCACCAGTAATGGTATAATTTTTTTTCCTCTAGAACTTTACAAAACTAAATAATTACTCGTAACAATTCTTAAAGGTCATCAACATGGGAGAGTTCTCCTTAGAAACAACATCAATATCACCAACACTTGCACTCCTCTGGGTTCTATATCCTATGGCAGCACTCGTGGGTATTGAGTTGTTTCTACGTGCGACTAAAAACGACGATGATGATGACGATGAGGGTGGTGGAGTAATGACACCAATCTATCAAGGAGCACAAGCATGATCTATCAGATCGCTTTCGCGTGTGCATTAAGTTACACCGCACTTAACGGACTACCGTTCGTATTTTCCTAAAATTTATCGCTGAGGAGCACAAGCACAAATGACTCAATTTTTATTGAAGAACGCAGGATTCATGCCTGTGTTTGAGTTTTTATTCTTCCTGACTGTAGGAGTTACAGCAGGATCATTAGGTCTTCTATCATGACACCAGTTCCACTAAAATTCATACCTTGGATATTCTACAGTTCTGTATGCTTTAGTGTCGTTGCAGGGTTGGTGTCATGATCTCTTTCTTATTAGTATCATCAAGTTTCCTTAACTTTGCTTTCTACATATATGCAATAGGATTTGTGATTGCTCTAGGACTAGAGCAGTTCGTAAAGCAAGGCGACAATGAAAGGAACCTCTACATCGTAGAGACAAATAGGAAATACCTTTGGAGACAAACATGGGTTGTAAACATAAACTGGTTTGCATGCAACGTGGGATTGTATTTCCTATCCCGAAATTTACAACCTGTAACAGATAATTTTTGGCAAGGTATGTAAAAATGATTAGTTACTCACACATATTTCAGATGGTCATAACCATACTTAGTGGTACCGCAGTGACTGTAAGCTTGATATGTGTGATGATGTATGCTATGATGGATGAATAAATAATCCTACCTCTATGGCACTACATATGCGTGAACAAATCTTGAGAGCATTAATAGCACATGCTCAAGGTGATATCGCAAAACACAAAGCAAACATCGAAATTTATCTAGAACATCCTGCAGGAGTAGGAGAACATACTGATATTCTAGAATCAATCGAGAAAGAATTAGATGCGATAGCAAAATATCAAGATCAAATAGACGTGATCAAAAAGTATTTCATGTCTAGTCACACATTAACAGACATAGATCGAAGATCTAGCGAGACGTAAAATGTTAGCACAACAATTAAAGACTGGAACTAAGAAGTCACACACAGCAGCGGAGAACACTAAGTTCATCGCTTCTTTTCTTGGTGGAGTAGTCAGCGAAGAAAATTATAGAGAACTCATCAAAGATTTTTACTTTGTTTATTCTGCAATAGAAGAAGAGTTCAGTAGGATAGATGACTCCGACAATAAATTCTTTGATAGAATTATTGCGGACATAGATTTTAAGGAGTTGCATCGTGTAGATGCAATTAAGAAGGACTTACGGTACTACTACGGTCCTAACTGGAATACACTCATCAAACCATCAGAAGCATGCATACAGTATGTGGAGAGAATACATGAGGTAGCAGAGACAGATCCATACTTGTTAGTAGGACATCACTACACACGTTATCTTGGTGACCTATCAGGTGGACAGATATTAAAAGGTATAGCAGAGAAGGCATTAAATCTACCGAAGGGTGAAGGTCTAAACTTCTATGAGTTTGACATAGAAGATAAGAAAGCATTTAAACAAAAGTATCGTGATGCTCTAGACAACCTACCTGTTGACACACAGCAAGTTAATGCTATAATAACTGAGGCAAATTATGCTTTCAGACTTAACATGTATATGTTTGATCAGTTATCAGGCAATGCAGGACAAGGATTCTGGAAGGTGTTGCTAGGTACAGCATTTACGGTGTTTAGAAAATGAATACATATCACATCTATCTCAAAGAGGAATGTCTATTCAAGGACTTGAATCAAGAAGAGTTTGATGTGATATGGGGTAGAATATACAGGTCATACTTCAAGGATGATCTGACATATGTGTCTGTTGTAGACCAACAACTAGCAGCGGAAGAGCACAGTTGTTAAACTGGCACAAATACCTATTGACAGAATTGTAAAGTTATACTACTATAAATAACGTCAGGTGTTCTTTTCAACATCTAACTCCGACCCGTTAACCGAGACCTATGGGTCGTTAAATTACGTCTCTCATATCACCAGTGAAGGGATTGGTGAAATATTAATACCGCACTACCCTTTGTGCCTTATTAATTCAATAACGTCCTCATGACAACTATTACCAAAAGGGAACAAGGCAGTCTTCTACAAGGTTGGCCTCAGTTCTGCGAATGGGTAACATCAACAAACAACAGAATCTATGTTGGTTGGTTCGGTGTACTCATGATCCCATGCTTGCTCGCAGCAGCAGCATGTTTCATCGTTGCATTCATTGCAGCACCTCCTGTCGATATCGACGGAATCAGAGAACCAGTTGCGGGTTCTTTCTTATATGGAAACAACATCATCTCTGGTGCTGTAGTTCCATCTTCAAACGCAATCGGTCTACACTTCTACCCAATGTGGGAAGCAGCAACAGTAGACGAGTGGTTATACAACGGTGGTCCTTACCAGTTGATAATCTTCCACTTCCTAATCGGTATCTCAGCATACATGGGTAGACAGTGGGAACTATCATACAGACTAGGAATGAGACCATGGATCTGTGTAGCATATTCTGCACCAGTATCTGCAGCATTCGCTGTATTCTTAGTATACCCATTTGGTCAGGGATCTTTCTCTGATGGTATGCCTTTAGGTATCTCAGGAACATTCAACTTTATGTTCGTATTCCAAGCGGAGCACAACATTTTGATGCACCCATTCCACATGGCAGGGGTAGCAGGTATGTTCGGTGGAGCACTATTTGCAGCAATGCACGGTTCTCTTGTAACATCTTCACTTATTCGTGAAACAACTGGTCTAGAGTCACAGAACTATGGATACAAGTTTGGTCAGGAAGAAGAGACATACAATATCGTTGCAGCACACGGATACTTTGGAAGACTTATTTTCCAATACGCATCATTCAACAACTCAAGAAGTTTACACTTCTTCTTAGGAGTATTCCCAGTTGTTTGTGTATGGTTAACTTCAATGGGTATCTGCACAATGGCATTCAACTTAAATGGTTTCAACTTTAACCAGTCTGTAGTTGATGCACAAGGTAAAATCGTTCCAACTTGGGGCGACGTTCTAAACAGAGCAAACCTTGGTATGGAAGTTATGCATGAAAGAAATGCACACAACTTCCCACTAGACCTAGCATCTGCTGAGTCTTCACAGGTTGCACTTACTGCACCTACAATCGGTTAATAACTTAACCAGATAAAAGTAAGGCACCTTCGGGTGCCTTTTTCATTAGGAGAAATTAATGGTAGCATCTACCTTACAACAAACTCAAAGAGGTTGGTTTGATGTTCTTGACGACTGGTTAAAGCGTGACCGTTTCGTATTCATCGGATGGTCTGGTCTTTTACTTCTCCCATGTGCTTTTCTATCAATCGGTGGTTGGTTCACAGGAACCACATTCGTTACAAGTTGGTACACACATGGCATCGCATCTTCATATCTTGAAGGAGCAAACTTTTTGACCGCAGCAGTATCCACACCTGGTGATGCAATGGGTCACAGTTTATTATTCTTATGGGGTCCTGAGGCACAGGGTTCTTTTGTTCGTTGGTTACAAATCGGTGGACTATGGAACTTCGTTGCATTACATGGTGTCTTCGGTCTCATAGGTTTTATGTTACGTCAGTTTGAGATAGCAGGACTTGTAGGCATACGTCCTTACAACGCACTAGCATTCTCTGCTGTTATCGCAGTCTTCACTAGCGTCTTTTTAATCTATCCTCTAGGACAACACAGTTGGTTCTTCGCACCATCATTCGGTGTCGCAGCAATCTTCCGTTACATCCTATTCATTCAAGGTTTCCACAACATTACACTGAATCCATTTCACATGATGGGTGTTGCAGGAATCTTAGGTGGAGCACTTCTATGTGCTATCCACGGTGCAACCGTACAGAATACATTGTATGAAGACGGTTCAATTTATAGTGAGGGAGAATCACTGAGCACAACGTTCAGAGGATTTGATCCTACACAGGATGAAGAAACTTACAGTATGATTACCGCAAACAGATTCTGGTCACAAATATTCGGAATCGCTTTCAGTAACAAAAGGTTCTTACATTTCCTCATGTTATTCGTACCTGTTATGGGTATGTGGACATCATCTATCGGCATCGTAGGTCTTGCACTTAACCTCAGAGCATACGACTTTGTATCTCAAGAGATAAGAGCAGCAGAAGACCCAGAGTTCGAGACCTTCTACACTAAGAATATACTTCTTAACGAGGGTATGAGAGCATGGATGTCATCAGTTGACCAACCGCATGAGAACTTTGTATTCCCCGAAGAAGTATTACCGAGAGGTAACGCACTCTAAACTCTAAAGACCCGCAAGGGTCTTTTTTTATGTCTATATAAAGTTATCAGTTGACATTAATCACAGTTGACAGTATAATAAAAAAATAAATAAACATTACATGATCCCAGAAGACGAACCAACTGATCTCTATCAAGACATGGAGACTCTCAACGCACTATATGAAGAACTGATGTGGGGTCACAAAGATGTTCTAGAATTTGTAGCAGATTATCAGAACGATCAAATAATAATAAAAAACAAAACAAGACTAGGAAAATGACTGAGGAATTAATTCGTAAGGTTTCTTATACAAAAAGCGAAGTTGACCAAATGATTGCAGATGCATTGGCAGAAGCAAAACGGATTGATGAAGAGTCCATGCGTAAACATAATAGAGATGCCACCATCATCTCTATGATATTAGGATTCACATGTCTAGCATTATTTTTGGACGGAACATTAAGGTTGCTAGGTATTATTCCACCATTCATGGGTATTGATATTGATATACTAGATAAGATCGTGGACAGAGTAGAAGGTGATGTTATAGATAAAATAAGGCAAGTACCAATACAAAAAATATTTAACCGATGAATGATTTGACAGCATCAATATATTTGTTATGCTTTGTAGGTATAGCAGGAGCTACTTTCGCATTTATGTGGAAGATGACCACAGCATCACTAGATGCTATGAACAAACCGATCAAACGTGAGGTTAACATTCATCCTGAGATGCAAGACGTTCGCTCTGGCACGTCACTCTTAGTCTTCAATGCTAACAGAGAAGAGGACGATGATGATGACGATGACGGAGATATTATAATCGTACGACCATGAGATTCAACTGTAAAGATTTAAAGATGTTGCTCACAGCAACAGAACAATACCTAGCGGACATAGAATATGATGACGTTGCATGGAGAGAGTTCGCATCGTTGAAGCAGAAAGTAAGAGCATATGCAGACCAAGAAGTTTGGAATTGCGAAATCTAATTATAAAAAAGTCGAAAAAAAAATTCTGGTAATTTTTCTCGCGTTAGGTTTTTCTAACTGAGTGTGGGAGTCCACACCTATTGCGTATTTTTACCTAGTGTGCTATGATAAATAGTGACGTACTGGAGTTGAAAAGAATCATGTCCCATTACACACTCGCTTGGCACGATAATAAAAATACCGAGCATCACATATGTGAATATGCCAACGACGCATTTGAAGCAGCAGCACACGCAAGAGAGGATGTTCCTTATCTACAGGAGCATCCTTATTCTTTGTACGAAATCCTTAAGGAGGTATGATGAAGAACTTACCAATTAGATCTGCAACATTATTGTTTGCAACTATCACAATCGCAATACTAGCATCAGTTAATTTTGCATACGTATGATCTATCATGCAGCAGTCTATATAACTATAGTCATTCTGCTAATTTTAGCATTTGGATTTTTTGACCCATGATTAATCAAGTAAAGAGTTACGTAAAAGAAATCTTTGACTCGGCAAAGTATTTGCTAGAGGGTTTCTCCGTGACTCTTTCTCATATGGGAAGGAGACCTGTCACTGTACAGTATCCTTATGAGAAACTCATACCATCAGAAAGATATCGTGGTCGCATACACTATGAGTTTGATAAGTGTATAGCATGTGAGGTATGCGTAAGAGTATGCCCTATCAATCTACCAGTCGTTGACTGGGTGATGAACAAACAGACAAAGAAAAAAGAGTTACGTAATTATTCGATTGACTTTGGTGCTTGCATTTTCTGTGGAAATTGTGTAGAATACTGTCCAACAAACTGTCTATCTATGACGGAGGAATATGAACTTGCTACATTTGACAGGCATCAACTCAACTATGATAATGTCGCTCTTGGACGATTGCCCACTAATGTTACAAGTGATCCCACTGTTAGGTCACTACGTGAACTTACATATCTACCCAAGGGTGAGATGGATCCCCACACAGTAAAGGATTCTGACCCTAGAGTAGGCAAATTACCATCTGAGGTGCTTGATTGGATGAATATCAAAAACGATTAGCAGATCCTTGTTGGCAGAGACATCAGGAACTAATCAGTGTGTTTCTACTGGACTCACACAACACCAGTTATTTTTGGAAGAGAGAAGATAACACATACTACTGGCAACACAGTCGCAAACATCTTGACGACGATCTTTTTGTCGATGCTGATGGTGTTCAGTTAGATCTGTTTGGAAAACCTGACCTAACAAAACAGTTCATAATGGATGCAATTTTGGGTGTATAAATTATATTAATACTACACATTAACAAATGTTATCTACCCAATATCGTCTTCGGTTAGAAGGCATCTGCAAGTCTATTGCGTCTGGAACAGAAGTAAGCATAGACGATATGATATGGGCACAAAAATTAGCAAAAGCAAATACGAGTGCAAGAGGTATGTTAAATCAAGCAAGAAGGTTAGCGACAAATCCTGACGATTCTTTTCTGAATAACTTGAATATAGGAGACCCCGATTCAAGTAATCATCGTAGGGGTTTCGGATCACCAGATGAGATCGTAGATTGGTTTCATATAGATAGATCAGACGATTGGAGACAACGAGACTAATGGATTATTTTTCAGTATTAAATGTAGTAGAAGCGTGGAATGAAATCTCATGGGCAGATGCAGTTCCTTTTACACTTGTCCTTATAGGTCTTTACTGGGTCAAGGTAAAGATAGATTCTAGTGTTGGTCTAGGTAAGAAAGGCAAACAACTTAAGAGACTTATAAGAGAAGCAATAGATGAATCAGAACTCATCGACAGACTCAAATGATAAGATACCTAAATGGTTTTACTACACCGTCATTTCGATGGGTGTCATGGTCTTTGTTGCCTTTGGTCTTATCCTCCTCGGTAGTTTGTAGGGCAGACCTTAGACAAGACTATGATATGCTAATACAACACGCAAGGAGAAACGTGGAGCACAAACGACAACAAAAGAAAATGGAGGGTATTGATAGCAACATATATAATGCAATCATAGAGTATTACGATGGGAAAAATGACACCACCGTCGAGGAAGAGTTGTTACAACTTCCGAGTGACGGAGATAAACAAAGTTCTTGATGGAGACACGATAGATGTTACAATTGATCTCGGATTCGATCTTTTCAAAAAAGAGCGAGTCAGAGTGGCGGGAGTCGATACGCCAGAAAAACGAACAAGAGACCTCGAAGAAAAAGCACTCGGAATAGACGCAACCAACTGGTTGAAGAAAAAACTAGAGGATACAATAGATGGCGACGAAGAACTTACCATTAGAACAGAACTGAAGGGTGGTGTTGGTAAATATGGTAGACTTCTTGGTTGGTTATACATTGGCGATGAGATTGTCAGTCTTAACGAACAAATGATTGACGAAGGATACGCTTGGGAGTATGATGGAGGAACAAAACAAAAAGACTTTGAAGAATTACGTGAAATCAGAAGAAAACATGGATCTTTGGTCTAATTTGACTAAATACTTATGTAGTAATAGGATATGAAAATGAAAACAATCGAAGAGCACATCCAGAAGGATCAGGAACGCATTGATGATCCAACTACTAGTCCTGCAGCACGCAGACATTACAAAGAAGAGTTGCACGATCTAGAAGTATATCACGAACACCATCCAGAGGATCATCACGATCCAAACGCACTTGAACTATTTTGCGAGTTACACCCTGACGAACCAGAGTGCCTCGTTTATGACGACTAATTAATTAAATGAAATTATTTCTTGACACAGCAGATGTCAATACTATAAAAAAGTATTGGTCTACCGGACTTAT
>Ga0209433_10000172_pt1 | contig 19827 bp, 14 predicted proteins | sample METZYME_5_50m_FD_187552 | JGI IMG/M metagenome (GOLD analysis project Ga0209433, IMG submission 187552) | Marine microbial communities from oxygen minimum zone in mesopelagic equatorial Pacific - METZYME_5_50m (SPAdes) (version 2) | ecosystem: Environmental > Aquatic > Marine > Oceanic | place...
ACCTGCTAAGGCTGCTCCAAAGAAACCTCATGCTGATGTGCCTGTTAATACGTATAAACCAAAAGCACCCTTCACTGGAACAGTAACTGAGAATTATTCAGCCCTTAAAGATGGAGCAATTGGAAGAGTTCAACATATAACTTTTGATCTATCAGGCGCAGACCCTGACTTCAAATATGTAGAAGGCCAAAGTTGCGGAATACTTGCGGCGGGTGAAGATGCAAAAGGTAAGCCGCATAGGCCAAGACTTTATTCAATCGCTAGTACAAGATATGGTGATAACTTCGCAGGCAATACACTTTCACTATGTGTTCGTCAACTTCAGTATGAGAAAGATGGTGAAACCATAAATGGTGTTTGCTCTACCTACCTATGCAATCTTTCCCCGGGAGACAAAGTAAAAATTAGTGGACCAGTAGGTAAAGAAATGCTTCTTCCAGACGAAGAGGATTCCAACATAATAATGCTCGCTACAGGTACCGGTATAGCTCCAATGAGGGCATATCTAAGAAGGATGTTTGAACCTACAGAAATCGAAAAACATCAGTGGAATTTCAAAGGAAAGGCTTGGTTATTCATGGGTGCACCAAAGACTGCAAACTTGCTTTATGATGCAGATTTTGAACATTACAAATCAAAATTCCCCGACAATCTTAGATACACAAAAGCAATCAGTAGAGAGCAGAAGAATAAAAAAGGAGGAAGAATGTACATTCAAGATAGGGTTCTCGAGCATGCAGAAGAGATTTTCAACATGATTGAAAATCCCAAAACACATATTTACTTATGTGGCTTAAAAGGAATGGAGCCAGGTATAGATGAGGCAATGACCACTGCAGCTTCTGCAAAGGGTTTAGATTGGTCTGAGTTAAGACCTAAACTTAGAAAAGCTGGTAGATGGCATGCTGAGACTTACTAGAAAAATATAAAAGTCTGGAAAGCGATAATTATTAATTACTTTAGAAATATTTTTTCTATATTTAATCAATCAATATCAATTTTGTTTTTGTCATCCTGCCCAAAAAATGGAGGATTGATTTTAAGCAACTTAGATGATACTTCCCATCTAATTGGCAAGGAATTTATCAATGAGCATGCCAGTAACAAATCCATTGAGAATAGGTCTTCGCCAAGAGCGAGTAATTCCTCCCCAATGTCTAGTTATTTTTGGTGCCTCAGGGGATTTAACACACAGGAAACTTCTTCCTGCTTTATTTGAGCTTTTTAAGCAACGAAGACTTCCAAGTGAGTTTGCAGTTTTAGGCTGTGCAAGAAGACAATGGACTGATGAAATATTTAAAGAAAAGATGGAAGAAGCTCTTTCGTCTCAAATAGAAGAAAGTCCGAATGAATGGGAAGTATTTTCTCAAAATCTTTTTTATGAACCTGTAGACCTGCAACAACCAGAACACCTTCTAAAGCTTGGAGAAAGACTTGAAGTAATTGATAAATTAAGAGCAACTCATGGCCACAGAACTTTTTACCTTTCAGTATCACCCAAATTTTATGGAAGTGGATGCAGAGCTTTAGCTTCAGCTGGATTATTGAAAGATCCCAAACGTAGCAGGGTCGTAATAGAAAAACCTTTTGGAAGAGACTTCAATAGTGCTCAGTCACTTAATTCTTTAGTTCAGAGTTGTGCGCAAGAAAGTCAAATATTTCGAATAGATCATTACTTAGGGAAAGAAACCGTTCAAAATATTCTTGTTCTAAGATTTGCAAACACTATTTTTGAACCAATTTGGAATAGAAATTATATCTCCAGTGTTCAAATTACTAGTTCCGAAACAGTTGGAGTTGAGGATCGAGCTGGATATTACGAATCATCAGGCGCTCTGAGAGATATGGTTCAAAACCATCTAACTCAAATGCTTGCTCTAACGGCAATGGAACCACCTGGACATTTCGACCCAGAAGCCATTAGGAATGAAAAAGCAAAAGTTCTTCAAGCAGTCAAACTTGCTAATGAAGAAAAGCCTTGGGAGTGTTGCGTTAGAGGTCAGTACTCAAAGGGAGGTAGCGATGAAGATCCACTCCTTGGATATAGAGACGAACCAGGTGTTAATCCAAACAGCACAACCGAAACATATGTGGCAATGAAGCTTTTCATAGACAATTGGAGATGGCAGGGAGTCCCTTTTTATGTAAGGACAGGGAAACGATTAGCCAAAAGACTTAGCGAAGTTGTCCTTACATTTAGAGAAGCTCCTGTTCATCTTTTTGATGCAGCAGGCGGATGCCCAACATCAAATCAATTAATTCTCAGAATTCAACCCAATGAGGGGGCTGAATTTAGTTTTGAGGTTAAATCACCAGGGTCTGGAATGAGAAGTAGACCTGTAAATATGGAATTTTCTTATGACGAATCATTTGGAGAACCGTCAGATGAAGGTTATGTAAGACTTCTTGCTGATGCAATGCTTGGAGATCCAACATTGTTTACAAGAAGTGATGAAGTAGAGGCTGCTTGGCGCTTGTATACCCCTCTACTAGAAAAAATTGAGGATTCTCCCTGGGAATTACCTGTTTATCAATATGAATCAAGAACATGGGGGCCTACTGAATCTGACTTACTTATCGGAAAAGATCAGCTTCTATGGAGAAGACCTTGAAAAAATTGAATCAAAATCTTTTATTTTAGCCAAATTAAATGTCTCCTCAATTAACCCTACAAACACCTCTTCAACTACCTCCAGCTGAAATTCCTACTTATCTTGAGCAACTCTGGTCTAATGATGAGCAAGGAGATAAAGGAGCAAACACTTTTTGTTTGATTGTCTGGCAACCTGCTTGGATTGAACAAAAACTAGTCAAAACGGGAAAAATATCTGGGCCCGTAGTTGGAAGTCAAAGGATTGATCTTATAGAAGCTGCAAGAGAAATTATTTTAGAGGGAGATCTTCCTAACAGCACTTCACCGCTAGATTTCAGAGTTCAATCTTCAATTCAGTCTGAGGAGTTAATTGAAGATGTAGAAGACCTCAGAGGGCAGTATGTTGACACCTCAATTAGTAATTTGCAACCTCGAAGATTAATAACCATTGCACCAACAATTGAAAAAGAAAATAATTTAGAAACTTTAGTGGCCGCATATTGCCCTCTTCCTGAAGAAGGTGGAGGCAAAACAGCTTGTGGGGACGTAATAGTTTTAAGAGGTAATAAAACCGTAATCAATGATGGGCTTAAAATTGTTGAGACACTTGTCCCAAATGAACTTCCCTCCTGGTTGTGGTGGAATGGAAGAATTGATGAGGCCCCTGAATTCCTTGATGCTCTAGCGCTGCCAAATCGAAGATTAATTATTGATACTGCACTAGGTGAGCCAATAGTTTGCTTAAATTTACTCTTTCAAAGAATTAAATCTGGCCAAGCTGTTAATGATCTGAATTGGTTACGGCTTAGAAGTTGGAGAGAAACTCTAGCAATGGTTTTTGATCCAATTCACAGAAGAAATGCTCTTGATAACTTAGAAAAAATTGATATAGATATAGAGGGTTATCAAACAGTTCAAGGGCTTTTGCTTGCCGCATGGATAGCTGATCGCCTCAATTGGAAACTTGAAGATTGCATCTACACAAACAAAGATCAGCTTAAAGTTAGTTTTCTTCGCCCTGACAAAACTCTTGTTGAAGTAGGTCTAACTTCTCTACCAATTGGTAAACCAAGCATAAATCCTGGTCAAATAGTGGGTCTGAGATTAATTGCCAAAAACAAAAAAAAGAACGATATTTGTGTGATTCTCGCATCAGAATCCGGAGAATGTATGAGATTAGAGGCAGGGGGTATGGCAAGAATGGAACTTATTGAACAAGTCGTACCTATTCAAAAAAGCTCTTTAGAGAATGATGTTGCTCGTTTACTCTCCAGCAGTAGAGGTAATACAAGTCCATTACTTGCAAGTGCGGCACCGATAGCTATAGAAATTCTTGATTTAGTTAATCAAGCCAATTAAATACACTCATTAGATGGCATGCGTAATCTCTGCTATATCAAGTAACAGTGGTAAAACTCTTTTAAGTCTTCTTTTAACTTCTTGGTTGAGAAGTATAAATAAATCAGTCCAGACTTTTAAAGTTGGGCCTGATTATTTAGACCCTCAACAACTCACCGCAGTTTCTAACAAAGCTTGTAGAAATCTTGATTTAATTCTCTCTGGAGAAAGCTGGGTTAAAGAAAATTTTAATCACTTCGGAGGATTAACTGATTATTCGTTTGTTGAAGGGGTAATGGGATTATTCGATGGGGTTGGCAGTAGTTCAAAAGGTAGTACAGCCGAATTAGCTAAGGTTTTAAACCTACCAGTAGTCCTTATTATTGATGCTAGAGGGAAGGCTGCGTCATTAGCACCCTTAATAAAAGGTTTTAAAGAGTATGATAAGGAATTAGAAATTGCCGGCATTGTTCTCAACAATGTCCAAACTACTAAACATGAAAAAATATTATTGGAGGTTCTTGATCAAATCAATATAAAGTCATTGGGTTCTCTTCCTTTATGCAAAGACTTATATCTTCCAGCAAGGCATTTAGGTTTGGCTCCAGTTCATGAAATTCTAGACTTAGAAATTAAAGTTAAAAAGTGGGCATCATTAGCCAAAGATTATCTAGACATTGAAAGTTTTGGAAAGCTTTTATTAGCACCAAAACATAACAAAAAAACAATTAATTTCCTACCAAAAAAAGAATCCGAATTTGTTTATCCAATTGCTATCGCTGAAGATAAAGCCTTTCATTTTAAATATCAAGAAACAAAAGAATTATTAGAAGAAAACGGCATGCCAACTATTATTTGGAAACCTCTTGAAAATGAAAAGATACCCAAAGAAGCTAAAGGATTAATAATTCCTGGTGGTTTTCCTGAGCAACATGCAAACCAATTGAGTAATTCAAAAATTAGCCTGGATTCTATAAAAATGTTTTCAAAAAAGTTTCCTATATATGCTGAATGTGGCGGTATGATGCTTTTAGGTAAAAGTATATTTGATCTTGAAGGAAAGGAATATTCAATGGCTGGAATATTACCTTTTAAGGCTAAAAAGGGTAATTTAAAAATTGGCTATAGAGAAGTAACAAGTAAAAATCAAAGTCCTATTACCTCGCCTGGAAGTAAACTAGTAGGTCATGAATTTCATCGTTGGGAAATAACTAATGAAAGCCATAGTTTAAAAATAAATCCGCTGTGGGATATCAAAGGGTGGAATATAGAGATAAAAAATGAAGGTTTTTGTAATCATTTAATTCATGCAAGTTGGATACATCTGCATTGGGCTAGTTCACCTCTAATTTTAGAAAATTGGAAAAGAAGTGTTATAAATTATGCCTAAATAAATTAGTTATTAAAATTAGAACTTTCCAAATTATTGGATTAATAATTCCTCTAAATGAGTAAAATTGGTTTCGCTTTTATTATCACCAACAATCCATACTCCCCTACTCGCTCTACTTACAGCAACATATACAAGCCTTCTTCTGAATTCAATATCATTAGGCCAAAAGACATCAGAAGTTATAAACACTTCTCCAAAAGTACTTCCTTGACTCCTATGAATTGTGAGGACAGACGCAGGACCCAAAGAAGCAAATGAATCTCTGATAAAAAAGAAAAGTTTCCAAATTGAAGAACTATTTTTATTTCCTCTTTCTCTAGCTCTATTGCTCAATTCATTCAAAGAATGCTCCAAATCAACTCTAGATTTAGTCCCTATTTGAGGCATTAACCTCAAAGATAATTCTTTTTGATCACAGTTCACCCTAGCTACTTGCGTTTCAATAACAGGTAATGGATATTCAAAATCTTGATGGATTCCTAAAGAAGCTAAGTCAAAACTGTTAGGAATTACATCTTGAACGACCATCTCTCTATTGGAACTAATCAAAATATCTGGTTCCTCTCCAAGCTCATCCTCATTTAAAGAAGCATTTACCATGATAGCTTTACGACTAATTAAAACCTCACCGGGTAAAACCTGATATTGATCTGCCATCTCACCATGAATAGCTCTTCTTGCATGAGGAACTAAATTATCAACAATTCGATTCGTGTAGCACAAAATTCTTGCTCTATCATGATCATCCTCTAAGGAAGATAACCTTAATGATGATTTAGCTCTTTCAAGCCAACTATTTCTATCTAATATTCCAACATTCCCTTTCTTTGAATGAACAACTGGCAATATTGGTGGCTGCTCACAAGGGATTTTTCCATCTCTAATTATCTTTGCCAATCTCAGGACCGGTCCTTGATGACGAACAACCTCCCTAAGTTCAGTTTTTACTGCTCGTTTCATTAAAAAAACTGAACTAGAGCTTTCTCCCACTGGCGGGAGTTGAGCAGGATCACCCACAAAAACCAAACGAGTCGAGTTAAATCTTGCGCATTCAAGAGTGATTTCCAATAATTTGGAATCAATCATTGATGCTTCATCAATTAAGACAAGGCCTAAATTCTCCAAAGAGTTCTCGGTTTGATCTGTTTTCTCACATATTTCAACATCCGCCTGCCTTTTTAACTTAAGTCGAAGCAAACGGTGAATGGTAGATGGCAAAAATGTGGGTTGAATAGATTCATACTTTAAGCCGGCTCTTAAAACACCTACAGCCTTATGAGTTGGAGCAACTACAGTCCAATTCAAACCTAACTCATCGACCTTGTTTAACAATTTCATAGATAAATATGTTTTTCCACTACCTGCAAAGCCTTTCATTACAAAGGGTTTAAAGGAATATGGTGCCTTTAACCATTCACAAAACAATTCAAGAGATTTTTCTTGATCCTTAGTTAAGACAGCAGAATTGTCTTTTCCTTTTACCTGTTTCAAACAGAAACTAACCCTATCATTTGCAGAAAATGCAAAGGGGAACCAATGAAGAAAATACCTGGCAAAGCCACAAATGGTCCAAGAATACTTCCAACCAAAACCTCAATTTTTGTATGCCCCAAAGATTCTTTTAAATTAGTTTCTGAAGATAATTCGTTGGAATTATCTTTTAAAATTTGATTAACTTTTGCGGCTGTTAAACCTGCCGATCTTCTTATTCCAGAAGCGTCGTACATCACAATAAAAGCAATTGTTGAAGCCAAAGCAAATAGTGGATCATTAAAACCAAGCTGAAGTCCAACTCCTGCAGCGGTTCCTGTTACCAAAGCAGAGTGACTTGAAGGCATCCCTCCAGTTTCTAAAAGTACTGAAGGTCTCCAACTTTGCTTAAAAATTAATTCAAATACCAATTTAGTGAGCTGAGCAATACCACATGCTGCTAACCCCCATGCAAGCACAGCATTATCAAGAAAATGGATAAATTGAAATTCGAAGTCTGGATTAATGTTCATCTATCTCTACTTGTAATGTAATCAGCCAATGCAAGAAGAGGTTTTGACTTTTCTGACCAAGGATCAAGAGCATTTTTTGCTTTAGAAACTAAAAGATCAGCTCTCCTCCTTGATTCATCAAGGCCAAGTAATTTGGGATAAGTTGTCTTATCAGCAATTAAATCCTTTCCTGCTGTTTTGCCCAATACCTCACTACTGGCTGTTACATCAAGAATGTCATCAATTATTTGAAATGCCAAGCCAATCCCTCTTGCATAGACACTTAATGCTTCCAGAAGCTTCTCATCAGCTCCGCCAATCAATGCTCCGCATGTGACACAGGCCTTGAGCAAAGCTCCTGTTTTGTGAAGGTGAATGTACTCTAAAGTTTCCAAATCCACTTCTTTCCCCTCACAGTCGAGATCAACTACTTGTCCTCCCACTAGTCCAGGAGCACCTGCAACTAATGAAAGCTCACCTACTATTTTCAACAACCTCTCTGACGGAATTCCCTTTGTACGAACTGATACCATCTCAAAGGCTCTGGTCAATAGAGCATCCCCAGCAAGTATTGCGACTGCATCTCCGTAGACTTTGTGATTGGTAGGACGCCCACGTCGAAGATCGTCATTATCCATTGAAGGTAGATCGTCATGAATAAGAGACATTGTATGAATCATTTCCAGAGCAACTGCTGTGGGCAATGCCTTTTCAACTTCCCCACCCGCAAGTTCGCAGGCAGCAAGACAAAGTATTGGTCTTAATCTCTTACCTCCCGCCAATAGCGAATAGCGCATAGATTCTCTTAATTTCTCTGGCTTTTCAGGGCCAAGAGACGCATCCAACGCGTCTTCAACTCGAGCTCTAGCTTGCTCTAGATACTCAGCGAAGTCAAAAGAAGCGATTGCTTCCTGCATGCAAAAAATTGATTCCTTATAATTCTCTCAGGACATTGTGATTCAGGGAAGTAAATGACTAATAGTTAAAGGTAATCCACAATGTTTCTGCCACCTGTCAACAGTATTTGCTAGTAGCATTGTGACTGTCATAGGCCCTACCCCTCCAGGCACAGGAGAATAAGCAGCTACTTTATCTTCAATTTCAAATATCTTTACATCTCCACAAAGTTTACTCTTTTTTAGCAATTTAATACTTTCATGATCAGGCGGGAGTCTATGAATGCCTACATCAATAACCACGCAATTCTCGCTGACATGATTTTCTCCAATCAGGTAGGGCTTACCAGCTGCTACTACAAGCAGATCAGCCTCCCTAGTCAAAGAAGATAAATTTTTAGTTCTTGAATGCGCAACCGTTACAGTGGCATTTGCAGCTTCAAGCATTAAAGCCATTGGTTTTCCAACGAGGATGCTACGTCCAACAACTACTGCTCTTTTTCCTTCAATTTTGATTTGATTTCGCTCGAGCAAGGACATAACACCAGCAGGTGTGCATGATCTTGGTCCTTTTTCTCCTTTTATTAATCTTCCTAGGTTCAAAGGGTGGAGTCCATCAGCATCTTTATCAGGATCAATACTTCTAAGCAAGGTTCCCTCGTCAAGGTGCTCAGGTAATGGAAGTTGCAATAAAATTCCATCTACATTTTTTTCATTATTCAAGCTTTTAATGATTTCTGTAAGTTCTCCTAATGAAATATCTTCTTTTAAATGCTTCGCAAAACTTCTAACACCTATTCGATCACATGCTTTTTCCTTGTAATTGACATAAACTCCACTTGCAGGATCATTACCAACCCTAAGGACAGCAAGGCCAGGGGGACGTTCCGCAACTTCCAAGCCAGATTCGATAGCCTGTTTGAGTATTAGTTCAATTTCCTGAGCTAGTTTTTTTCCATCTAAAATTTTTGGCATGAAGAAAAGGAATACAATTTCAATTAATCAACCCATTAAACCTAGCGTCAGGGTAGGTGAGAAAGTCTTTGGCTAAATTACCCAATCCAAAAAAAATTTGGAGGATATGGTTAGGGAGTCAATCTCCCAGGCGTCCAATACTTCGCTGGTCAGCAACTGACAAGTTGGGTCTGCTAATGGTCTGCCTATTAGTAGCAATATTTTCAAGCTATAAGTTACTTGCTGTTCCCGATCTCAAACCAGGAGATATTGCTCAATTCAATGAAATAGCTCCTAGAGATGCAACTGTAATAGACACTAAGGCTCTAAAAGAAGAGAAACAAAAGTTGGAAGAAAGTTTTGTACAAGTAGTAGACAAGAATCAATCAAATAACTTAGAAAAAAGTGTTTTTCAGAAAATCAAAAAACTTCAAACATTAAAAGAAAATGATTTTGAGGTAGGTATAAATGAAATTAATCCAACAAGTTCAGAGAAGCTTTGGCTACTTAATGTTTCAGATAATGAATGGGAACTATGGAAAGAAGAAATAAAAAATGCTTCAAAAAAAATGCTTTCCCAAGGAATCATTAATACACTTGCACTTGATCAGCTTATTGAAGCATCTTCACTTCAATTAATAGATCTTGGCGAAAAAGAATCTCCAAGTAGATCATTAGCCTCAAAAGTATTATCAAGTAGTTTTTATCAGAAAAGTAATTTAAAAGTTGACAAATTAAAAACTAATCTATTACTTGAAAATTTAATTGATCAGGATAGTACATACACTATAGATGTTAAGAAAGGCAGTGCAATATCTAAAAAAGGAGAGAAAATTAGTTCTCAACAATTTGATATATTAGAACATTTTAATAAGGTAAGTAGAAGTCCTAGGCCATTAAAGTGGTTAATTACCTTCTCAGAGGCATTGGGAAGTTGCGGATTACTCCTCATGATTATGAGAAGAGAAAAGCCTAGGCTTAAAGCCAGGCATGGACTGCTATCTTTAACTTTATTATTAGTGGTTCAAGTAACAAAAGATTGGCTTGGGCCGCTAGCTAGTCCTATGCAATTAATATTACCTCCTACACTACTTCTTTCTCAAGGAATAGGGACGACAACTTCATTAGCTTGGATGGCTACGGCTAGTCTAATTTGGCCATTGTCTATAAGCGAATCAAGTGAAATTAAATTATTAATTGCTTGTGTGGCTGGCTCATTTGTTGCTTTTTTAGGCAGAAGGATGAGAAGCCGAGCACAAGTTCTTCAAATAGCTCTTTTTATACCTTTTGGTGCATTATTGGGACAATGGTTAATTTTCAATCAAGTAATTAAAACTAAAAATTTAGAATATAACAATCTATCTTTTGACCTTAATTCTCTTTTCAATGAAACACTAATTATAAGTGCGATACTTATGGTAACAATTTTAATTATTCCAATATTAGAAAATACATTTGGATTGCTTACTAGAGCAAGATTAATGGAACTTGCTGATCAAGAACGTCCTTTACTTCGCCGTTTATCTAGAGAAGCTCCAGGCACATTTGAGCATACTTTAACAATCTTAAGCCTCGCGGAGGAGGGAGCAAGAGTTATTGGAGCTGATGTCGATTTAATAAGGACAGGAGCTCTTTATCATGATGTAGGGAAACTACATGCTCCTAATTGGTTCATTGAAAATCAGAAAGATGGAATAAACCCACATGAAGAAATAAAAAACCCATATAAAAGTGCTGATATTCTTCAAGCCCATGTAGATGAAGGATTGAAACTTGCCAGGAGATATAGACTTCCATCACCTATTGCTGATTTCATACCGGAACATCAAGGTACTTTAAAAATGGGATATTTCCTTCATAAAGCCAGAGAAAGTGATCCTTCTGCATCTGAAAAACGATTTAGATATAAAGGACCTATTCCTCATTCAAAAGAAACTGGGATACTTATGCTTGCAGATGGATGCGAAGCCGCTTTAAGAGCTCTAGATGCTTCTTCCTCAGACAACGAAGCTTGTAAAACAGTTAGAAAAATAATTCAATCTCGTCAAATTGATGGCCAATTAAAAGAAAGCAGTTTAACGAGATCAGAAATAGAAATAATCCTCAGGGCATTTGTATCCGTATGGAGAAGAATGCGTCACAGAAGATTAAAATATCCAAGCTTTAATTCAAGGTGAAAACTATCAACTAAATTGAAATGACAAATGTAATTAAAGCCTTATTCTTCTATGCCCCCTTCTACACCAATAGAGTAAAGCCAATAAATTAAGCAGAGCAATTAGCAACGATAAACCGCTAATACCAAAAAGATCATTTACTTTTATCAACCTAATTACTCCATATGGCAATGTTCCTGAAAGAGTCATAGACAAAGCCACTATTGATAAAATCACACCCCATCCTCGTTGAGCAAATAGACCTGCTGAGGCAACAATCCCTGTTACAGCCGCTGGCCAAGCAAGACTAATAGCAATAGTAATATTAGCTGTTTGAAGTGGCGGTCCTGATCCAACTACATAAGCAATAAAAGGAATTGCAAGTGTATTTGAGATCAAACCAAACCAAGTAAGCGTCCAGTATCCGCGAATTCCTGAACCCATTTTCAAAAAATTATTCTCTCAAATAACATCATAAGAAAGATATAAACAATTTATTTTATGCGAGAGAAGGTTCCAAACAATTAGATGGATAACAAACAGTTCTCCAAGTTCCATTTCCTGCAAGAACTTCTACACCAATACCTTTATCTTTGACTGTGCAACTCAAACCTTGACCATTGCACCAAATTTTTGCCGCTTTAAGAGCTGCTTCAATACTTTCATATGGAGCATCGAGAACATGGTGGGGAGCTCCATCAAGTCCTGTAAGTCGGTAAAGATTCCTTTTAAAAGCCATTTATGTGCACATATCAAATCGTCACAACACATACTAAGCATTGATTGTTATGTAAATGAGATTAATCTAAAGAAAATTTACGGAAACTTAACTCCAAGTGAAAAGAGAAAACCCATCGAAATGTTGTTAAATCCCCTTCTTATCTATTTGAGCTAAATCATGCTGTGGATGAATGGACTTCCTTCCTTCAGTAGCTACTAATCTGTTGAGTGCATTTGTATATGCTTGCGCAGCGGCAACAACAATATCGGTATCAGCAGAATGACCCGAGAAAAGGTTTCCATCTCTTCTTATTCGAATCGTGACTTCTCCTAAAGCATCTATTCCCTCTGTGACTGACTTAACGGAGAATTCGATCAATTCATTAGGTTCTTCAGTTAGAGAATCCAAAGCTCGAACAACTGCATCAACAGGTCCTGTTCCCAGAGAGACGGCGGTTTTCTCCTCTCCCTCTTCCCCAACTATAGTTACCGTTGCAGTGGGCATTAAGGATGTTCCACAGCTTACTTGGACCAATTTCAACTGGAACAAAGCTTCTGGCAACTGAACTTGCTCGCTAACAATGGCCTCTAGATCACGATCTGTTATCTCTCTTTTCCTATCGGCTAAGTCTTTAAATCTAGCAAAAGCATCATTTAGATCATCTCTATTCAAATCATATCCAAGGTCCTCTAATCTAGCTCGAACAGCACTCCTGCCACTCAATTTGCCTAATGAAATTTTATTGTCAGATAGCCCAACAGTTTTTGCATCAATAATTTCATATGTAAGCCTATTTTTTAGTACTCCATCTTGATGTATCCCAGATTCATGAGCAAATGCATTAGCTCCAACTATTGCTTTATTAGGTTGAACGACCATCCCAGTCAAATTGGAAACCAGACGAGAAGACTTAGTTATTTCTTCTGTTCTAACTGCTGTTAAAGGAGTAGGAGATTCAGGAGGCCTGCCAAAAAACGGATTAAAATATGATCTTCTTACATGAAGAGCCATAATCAATTCCTCTAAAGCAGCATTACCTGCTCTCTCTCCTATTCCGTTAATAGTGCATTCAAGCTGTCTCGCTCCATTCTTAACAGCCTCAAGGAAGTTTGCGACAGCAAGACCTAAATCATTGTGACCATGAACTGAGAGAACTGCCTCATTAATATTTGGGACATTTTTATTGATATTTAATATTAAATCTCCAAATTCAGAAGGGGTTGTATAACCAACGGTATCTGGAATATTTATAGTATTTGCACCTGAAGATATAGCTAATTCAATTACTTCATACAAAAAATTTAGATCACTTCGTGCAGCATCTTCACAAGAGAATTCAACGTCATCGACAAAACTTTTAGCATAGCTAACCATGTCTGGAACAATCCCAAGAACTTCTTTTCTGGATTTCCTTAATTTATGTTCAAGATGAATGTCACTTGTTGCTATAAATGTATGAATCCTTTTCCTGGGAGCTGGGGCAATTGCATCAGCACAAGCTTTAATATCAGGTTTTGAGGCTCTTGATAGTCCGCAAATGATAGGTCCCTCCTCTCCTCCTACTTGCTCAGCTATTTTCTGGACTGCAGAAAAATCTCCAGGGCTAGCAAAAGGAAATCCTGCTTCAATAACATCGACGCCTAATCTTGCTAATTGCTGAGCAATAGCCAACTTTTCTTCTAAATTGAGACTCGCACCAGGGGATTGCTCTCCATCCCTTAAGGTGGTATCAAAAATCAACACTCGGCCTGGATCTTTGGCCATAACATGAAATATATAAAAATAACTAGACCTTCTTGAGATCTATATGAATTAAGTAATTGTAGTATATTTCAAATAATTTTCTAGAAATAATATTAAGTTTTTAACTATAAAATTTATCTTTTTATTTTTTGTTTTTCTAAAGTAGTAAAAATTCAAGATTGAATATCAAATTTATATAAAAAAATCTAAGTAACAAGTCAAAATTTAATTAATTTTGAGTATCTATTTTGACTAGATTTAGATTACAACTTAAAGATTATCTTTTCTAGCACTGCTAAAGAGTATAAGTATCAAGGTTCTATTCCAAAAATCTGGGAGTTTTAATGACTAAAGGCAATCTCGCCATAGTCCTGCATGCCCACCTACCTTACGTGAGATCAGAAGAGCCTGGCTCCTTAGAGGAGGATTGGTTCTTTCAAGCTCTAGTGGAATGCTATTTACCACTTTTAGAGACGCTTGAAGAAGCCTCCGAAGCAAAAGATCAAACACCTAAAATCACATTGGGACTATCGCCTACGTTGCTTTCGCTTCTGGAGGATGAAGTATTAAGAAATCGATTTGGAAAATGGATAGCGATAAGGTTAGAGCTTCTGAGTACCCTAGAAACAGAATGCATAACAGCAGCTCTACATCTAAAAGATCACTTAGAACACCAATTAAAAGGATGGAGAAACTGCAAAGGTGATCTAATTGGAAGATTTAAGAAATTACAATCAGCAGAAGTAATTGATATTCTCACATGCGCAGCCACTCATGGATATCTTCCTCTTTTAAGAGAGAACCCTGAAGCAGTCAAAGCTCAATTAAATACTGCTGTAAGAGAGCATCAGCGCCTTTTTGTAGACCCCCCATTAGGTATTTGGTTGCCTGAATGTGCCTATTACGAAGGCTTAGATGAATTAATGGCTGAATCAGGCCTTAGATATGCAGTCCTAGATGGCCATGGGTTGTTGAATGCAGATCCAAGGCCAAGATATGGTTTGTATGCTCCAATTTGTACAAGAAGAGGAGTGGCTTTTTTTGGTAGAGATAGTGAATCAACTCTTCCGGTCTGGTCTGCAAGGGATGGATACCCAGGCAATCCAAACTACAGAGAATTCCATAGAGACTTGGGCTGGGACTTATCAATTGAAAGTCTAAAAAAAATAGGCATTAAGGAAAAAAGGCCACTAGGAATTAAATTATTTAAGATTTCATCTCAAAATACGTCTTTAGAGAACAAACAAGAATATGACCCACAAGCAGCAAAAAAAAGTGTTGAGAATGATGCAGAGAGTTATTTAAGAGACAGAAAGAAACAACTTATAAAACTCGAAAAATCAATGCAAATAGAACCATTATTGATCGCGCCTTTTGATGCAGAGCTTTTTGGTCATTGGTGGTTCGAAGGTCCAAAATTTCTATCACATTTATTTGTCACATCAAAAAAAGAAGGTATTAAATTAATTACTTTAAAAGATGCTCTTCAATCAAATCCTCAAATACAATTATGTAATCCCTCTCCATCTAGTTGGGGGCAAGGTGGTTTTCATGATTACTGGTTAAACAATACAAATGCTTGGGTTGTTCATGAATGGAGCAAAGCCGGAAGAGAAATGGTCAGAATTTGTTCAGGGGGTTTTATAAAAGAATCAAATATAAAAATAATTAAACAGGCTGGAAGAGAACTTTTACTATCTCAATCTTCAGATTGGAGTTTCATTCTCAAAGCAGGAACGACTACTGGGCTTGCAAAAGATAGAATTAACTTGCATTTAAAAAGATTTTGGATGTTAATCAATGCAATTAAAGATAATAAAATTATTACTGACAAAATCATAGAAGAAATAGAAAAAGAGGATCGTATATTTCCGTTAATTTCTCCTATAGACTGGAAAAAGAAAATCTGAGTATTATTTACTTTTTTATTAAAACCCCAATCATCCCAAATCTAACCTGCAATGGAGCAATAGAGAATAATTTGAGCATAACAATAAATAGTTTTGGCAAAGGAAGAGTGTTAGTTAAATATCCATACCAATCTTTTTTAGGTAATTTAAAGAAAGTATCAAAAAAAGATCTTAATAAGGATTCATCAAAGCTCATTAGTCGTTGAAGTCCAAACTGATAAAGACGATGTCTTTGAACCAATTCAGTTGGCCAAAGGGTTTTCCATCCTCTTTTAGCAATTTGAGAAGTAGGCATAAGAGGATCTTTTTTGATTACTTTTGCTATCTCCTTTGCCAATGAAGGTGCTCTCCTTAAAAGGGATCCAACGAGATATCCAGATGCAGGATGAACCATGCTAGCCGAGCCCCCAAAGGCTAAAAGAGGTTGATCTCTATAAGGCAATGGTAAGTTCATTGGGAAGAGACAATGTTCTTCATGAATGATTTCCTCAATTTGAATACCTTTGCTTGATAGTCGCGAATTTAATCTTGCTTTTAATGATTCAAATGAAACTGGAGGTGCACATGCCAAAGATGTTTCCTCTACAAAATAATTCCCGTCCCCAAGGTCCATGGCATATAGAAAAGAAGGTGGCTCTTCTAATTCGTTGGGGTTTAAATGGTCTGGTCTAAAGTCCATCAATACGAAACGATCCTTCTGCACAGGGGCAGAGCTAAATTTTCCAACTACCCCATAGGCGGCTTGCTTGGCTATCTGATCATGTTTAGGTCTTCTAATAAAAGGGCTTTTGTGACCACTTGCATCAATAACTAATCTAGCGAAATATTTTTTCCCAGAAGTGCAAATAACAACCGTTTCTCTTTCACTGTAGTGAATATTTTTGACAGTTTCTACTTGCCATGAAAGTCCATTACATCTCTCCAAAAGAGCCTCCTGAAAATTAATAGAATTAAAAAGGCCATAATCGAGATAATGATTTGTGCAACTATTACCCTTTTCACTTAACCCATCCCCAAAGAAGCTAACAGTATCTTTCCACCTATATTTTAGTAATTCTTGCATATTTAAAGACTCAAGTTCAGATGCCCAAATTCCATAAGTATTTGGCCAAGGTTCTAAGGGAGACTTAGAAGCTATTGCCTGAACATTTAGTCCTTGTTGAACCAACTCAGCAGTTATACTAAGAGCAGCTGGTCCTGCTCCCATTACTAATACATCAGCAGCAATATTCAATTTCAATTTTTAGACGTTTGATCTGTATTTATTGAATCTTTTGTTATTGATGCTTCTTTCCCTTCTTCATCATTAATTTGTTCTGGAGGAACTAAAACGACCTCAGACAACTTGTCTCCATTGTCAAGTTTCTGAATTATAACCCCAGTTGCAGCTCGGGATTGTTGAGAGATTTTATCAGCACTAGTTCTAACAATTACGCCCTTTTCACTAACTAACAATAATTCTTCTCCTTTTCCTAGAACCCTCAGACCTACAAGTTCATCTCCATCTTTTCTAAATTTAATTGCTCTTAAACCCATACCAGCTCTTTTTTGCAGACGAAATTGTGTAACAGGAACCCTCTTACCTAGTCCACTTCCAGATGCAACAAGTACCCACGGGCCTTCAGATATTGATGAATCATCCTCAAGTTCTTCTTCTTCACTTTTATCAATATGATCAGCCAACTCAGTGGATAACACATCCATGCTAACAAGAGAATCTCCAGACTTAAGATTCATTGACCTAACACCTCTTGCAGCTCTACCCAAAGGCCGTAATTCAGAATCATTTAATCTGAAATGAATTGTCATTCCATTTTTCGAGCCAATCAAAACACTATCTCCAGACTCAGCCAAACGAACCCAAGTCAAAGCATCACCATCCTCTAAACCTATTGCAATTAATCCGTTTGATCTGATTTTACTGAAAGCTGAAAGAGGCGTTCTTTTTATAAAGCCCCCCCTAGTAAGCATTAATAAATAATTTTCATCATCAAAAGAACTCACAGAAAGCAAAGAAGTAATAGCTTCTTCCCTTGGAATTGGAAGTAATTGAACAATTGGAGTACCTTTTGCAGTCCTACTACATTGTGGAACTCTGTAAGCAGGAAGTGCATAGGCAACTCCTCTGTCACTAAAAAGGAGGAGACTGTCATGATCATTGCAGCTAATAAATTTTTTCACCTCTTCCTCCCCTTGGCTTCGTGTTCCTGCTTTACCTCTAGTACCTCGACTAGTTGCTTCAAATTCATTTACAGGCATTCTCTTTAAGTACCCCGTCTCGGTTAACAAAACAACTGATCTTTCATTCGCAATTAAATCAATATCTTCGAGACCTCCCCCTAGATCAAGAATTTCTGTTCTTCTAGGGGAATTATATTTTTCTTTTATTTCATTTAATTCTTTTTTTGTTATTTCAAACACCCTTTCTTTTCTATTTAAAATATCTTTTAAATCAGTTATTTTTTTTACTAAATCCTCATGTTCAAGTCTTATCTTATCAGCCTCTAAAGCGGTCAACCTTCTCAACTGCATCTGCAAAATAGCATCAGACTGAATATCTGTTAATCCATGAAGTTCTTGCAATTTACTTTTAGCAGTAGCTGAATCAGATGCAGACCTTATAAGGTTAATTATTTCATCTAGCTGATCTAAGGCTAATAATAATCCTAAAAGTATATGGTCTCTATTCTCTGCCTTCTTAAGAAGGTATTTAGTCCTTTTTTCAATAGTTTCAACTCTAAAATCTAAAAATACTTTCAACATCTTTCTTAGTGACAATATAACAGGTTCTCCATTAACTAACGCAAGCATATTTGCACTAAAGTTAGTTTGCAAAGGAGTGAGTTTAAATAAATTATTTAAAACAACTTGAGGATATGAATCTCTTCTTAATTCAACAACAATTCTCATTCCATCTCTATCACTTTCATCTCTTATGTCTGCAATTCCTTCAAGTTTTTTATCGTTGACCATATCAGCTATTCGTTCTATCAATGCTGCTTTATTTGTTTGATAAGGAAGTTCAGTAATTATCACAGCATCCCTATCTGATCTTCCAGGATTTTCAATAGTTTCAATTTCGGCGACTCCGCGCATTGTGATTGAACCTCTACCAGAAAGATATGTTTCCTTAATTCCGCTTCTGCCTAGTATTTGTCCCCCAGTGGGGAAGTCCGGGCCTTTGATTATATTGATCAATTCTTTTTCTTCCAACTCAGGGTTGGAAATTAAAGCCATCAATCCATCAATCAATTCAACTAAATTGTGAGGAGGTATGTTTGTTGCCATACCTACAGCAATTCCTGAAGAACCATTAAGTAATAATTGAGGAATTCTTGCGGGCAAAACCGTTGGCTCTTGCTGAGATCCATCAAAATTATCTGCGAAATCAACAGTTTCAGATTCAATATCTTCAAGCAAACTATCGGTCGTTAAAGATTGCAATCTGGATTCCGTATATCTCATTGCGGCAGGAGGATCATTATCAACCGATCCAAAATTCCCATGTCCGTCAATCAGAGGCATCTGCATTGAGAAATCTTGCGCCATCCTGACCAAAGCGTCATAAACGGCCGTATCTCCATGGGGATGGTATTTACCTAAAACTTCTCCAACTACACGAGCACATTTCCTATAAGGCCTATCACTAGTCAGTCCTAGCTCATACATCGCATAAAGAATTCTTCGATGAACTGGCTTGAGTCCATCTCGTGAATCAGGCAAAGCTCTTCCAACAATCACACTCATCGCGTATTCCAAATAGGAACGCGACATTTCGTTTCTTAAGTCAGTCTGGATGATCCGATCGTCGGATTCCCCGGGACCACTGCTATTAGGTCCCAATGGATCAGCCATATATAAGGGTTTTACCAATTATAAGAACATCTGAGCATTAAGAAACCTTTTAAAGAAAATAACCATATATCTGAAAGTAAATCACCTTTTACAAAATCAACAATTACAAAAACATGCATTAATTTTCTACCAAATCATTCCTAAACCATCTATTCAATAAAAAAAAACAACCAAAATCTTGATTATCTATTCCCAACATTTGCTCAATTTGGCACTTCAGTTGGTAGTTTGACGAGAACTTACAAAATTTAGGTGTGAATATTCAACTTGGACGCACCAAAACTGT
>Ga0209433_10000173_pt1 | contig 19798 bp, 17 predicted proteins | sample METZYME_5_50m_FD_187552 | JGI IMG/M metagenome (GOLD analysis project Ga0209433, IMG submission 187552) | Marine microbial communities from oxygen minimum zone in mesopelagic equatorial Pacific - METZYME_5_50m (SPAdes) (version 2) | ecosystem: Environmental > Aquatic > Marine > Oceanic | place...
GGCTAGATGTTTGGCTAGCCAGAACTTTATCCGAACTTGATTTACCATCAGGAAAAGCCTCAGATTGGACCTCATTCAGAAAGAGAGATCCCGGGTTGGCAGACAGGGCCCGAGGCTTTCTTGTACAAAATGGAAGGAGTCTTCCGGCCGACATTCCCCCTCCTGATCAAGAGTTCGTTCGTCAGGGAAATAGTCAGGGCTCCATGGTTACTATTCTTGACAGGTATATCCGTAATGGGTTAATGCGGTCCAGCAATAAGAAGGACCATGAATTAGCAGATGAAGCGAAGCAGAAATTACGATTACTTGGAGTTCAAATCACAGGCTCAGGTGCTAGAATGTGTGCATCTCCAATCAGTAGGGTAATGGCATATGCCTCGGCGAAATATGATGCTCTTAGAGAAATTTTGACAATTGAAATGCAAGCACTTGGCCCCGATATCCGAGCGGTTATTGTCACCGATTTCGAGAAAACATCTGCCACCACGCTGGTTGAGGACGTATTGGATAAAGAAGCAGGTGGTGCAGTTGCGGCTTACAGAGCGGTGCTGCAATCCGAGGCAACTGATAGGCTGAATCCTGTATTGATGACGGGAACCACGGTTCTGGTCGATGATGATCTTTTACAGAAAATATTCCCTCGATTTGAACAGTGGGTAGATGAAAGGGGATTAGATATTAAATTCGAATATATTGAGCGAGGAGAATATTTTGAAATCCGAGGTAAGGGTAAAGATTGGCTCCCGAGATATTACACTATGATGATTACAGAATTATTCCAAGAAGGTGTGACGAATTGCCTTGTAGGTACCAGAGGTCTTCTGGGAGAAGGTTGGGACGCAAGTAGAATCAATGTTCTAATCGATTTAACCACAGTAACCACGAGTATGAGCATCAATCAATTGAGGGGTAGGTCATTCAGGCTAGACAAACTTTGGCCGGAGAAGGTGGCAAATAATTGGGACATTATATGCCTAGCAGATGAATACGAGAAAGGCTTTGATGACTACCTTAGGTTCCAAAGAAAGCACAAACAACTCTACGGGGTTGGAGATGATGGGGCGATAGAGAAAGGGGTCGGCCACGTTCACGCTGCATTTACTGAAGCCAAACCTGAGGGTGTATCGGAAACCATGAACATCTTCAATGAAGAGATGTTACTGAGAGCAAAAAATAGGCCTAGAACAAGGGGTCTTTGGAATATTGGACAACCATTCAATGCTGAACCCAAAGAGGCTGTGGAAATCAAAATGAATTTAGGCGTTGGAAAAACCTTCTATGCTAATGGCATTGCTCTGAATGAGATAAACAACGATTCATTGGTGATTTCAATTGGTGAAGCCGTTGCTTTGTCGCTCAAGGAATTAGGATTGATTAACTCAGGTGCGGAAATTGGAGGGGGTTCCAGAAGTGGAGGTTGGATGCGAGCATATCTGAAAGAAGCAAATGAAGAGGAATCCGCGATTTTTGCAGTAGCAATGCAGGAAATTTTAGGCCCTCTAGATAATCCTAGGTACGTTATTCCTAGGGAGGTGAAAATAATCACTGATAATTGGCTTAGTAAAATGCTACCCGAAGTTCTAGCAAAATATGTTCGTTCCAAGAAGAATAAGCTTGCAATGTTCCATTCAGTTCCAAAAGCACTTTGCAAAAACAAAGAGGATGCTTTTATTTTCCAACATTATTGGAATGAGCGAGTGAGTCCCGGAGCAGTCATGTACGGTCATAGTAAATCCGGTAAGCGAATGGTTTCTGCCATCAAAGAACAGGGCCTAGTACCACAGTCTTCGATTAATCAGAAAAATATTTTTCTCTGATTAACTAGAACATTTTTGACAATCAATACTTGATCCAGCATGCTCAGGACAAAACCGATTTCGACATGTGTAGCATCTGAAATCGAATGCGCTTACCGATTTATCACATCCAGGATGGCCACATAAATCTCCAGTCTCAGTATTGAATGATGATTTGATTTCTGATTTGACCTCGTAGCCCTCTTCCCACCATTCATCACCGATGACTTCTTGCTTGTTTTCTTCAACAACTACTTCCTTAAGGCCAAGCACCTTAATCACATAGGGGCTATCAAAGAATCTCCCGACTTCCGACTCGGAGACTCCCCAAATTTCTGAAAGTCTTTGTATCCCATCTTCTCGAGATTTTATCGCCCCCCCGCGAGCCTCAATATATCCTATCAATCTGTCATAAGCTCGAATGTAACTGGGAGCTAATTTTCTGTTTAGATCAGGTGCATTTCGACTTCGAATCCGTTGAGTATTCCGTCGTGTATTACCTTGAGAGAGGCCGTAGTTGACGGCCTTTCCGGTACCTTGATGGGCGCCAACATAAACTAACATCACAATTATTGGTCCGAAAGCTAAGAGGCATACAAAGAAAGCAAGGCTATCTCCAATTCCAGAAAGTACGAACAAGGAGAGCAATGCTGCAGGAACGAAGAAAACTAACTTGTTATCTGTTTGCTCATCTACAAATTTGATTGCTGCCCAAATTCCACAAAAAATGAACAAAATAATGGTTAATATGATTTCTAAAGCCAAACCAGTCGCTCCTTAGAATGACCTCGGCGCTGTCCCGGCGCCGAGGTCGGTGAGGTACCTAATGTAATCATGCGTAGCATGTTGCAGTCATTGCCCACTGGGCTCCTTCTTTGGGACATTTGATGGAAACCGGCACAGACCATAAACTCAGCGCCGGACAGCGACTCTAATCGCTGCTTCTTTGGAGCCAGCGAACTCTGAGGAATCAACTCTTATCGGTAAACCTAGACGTTTACACAAATCCAAATGGGATGAAGACCACGGGAATTTACACCTTGAACTCGCCTCGTATCCCAAGACGGTTATTGGCTCTAATTCTGATTCCCAACCATCACTTACCATTCTTCCAGAAACTCTAACCCACGCATGCTCAAATCTTCTCAAATCATTTGCAAATCCATTCAGTCCAATTTTGCTTAATTTGCTAATCAAGTAATCTCTAGGCAAAGCCCTAGGGATGATTGCAAGCACATTTCTACCATCCTCTAGATAAGCCACCGGCCCCAAATCCAATTCTTCAAAATGCTCCTGAGCCCGAGAAATGGCTTGTTTAGACTCTCCCCATTTCAGGGGTAGATATGTGATTAATGCCGAACGATCTTTTGTTCCATGCACATGTGTACTGACCTCCACGCTGATGAATTCTTCAGAATCAGATTTTGCTTTGTTTTGTGATTTAGTAAATTTTTTTCCAAGAGATAATTTGGGTAAAGTAAACGGAGGATTCTTTGGTATCTTTAATGCTAAATCATGTCTTGGTATTTTTCCTATCCAATCATCTACTGATTTTTCAAGCCAATCGTCTTCAATGATACTACAAATCCACCCTGTAGATCCGTGGATAGTTCCTGGTAGACGAATAATTCGTCTAGTATCAGCAGTAACTACTGGGTCAACTGGGTGGCCAGCATCCAATACTCTTTGTAGCAATTCTTTCCTTTGTTCTCTGACTTTTTCTTCTCTTAATTTCGGATCCGGTTCGGCAAATAAATCTCGATTTGGATCCTTGGCGATTAAATGGAATCCCTTACTTCCTGAAAACGAAATATGCTGAATTTTTAATTCGGTATTTTCGCTTAACCAATTTCTTAGTTCTAATGTTGCCAATCTCGCCGCTTCCAATTTTTTCTTACAAAATGGTCTCATGTCAATGTCAAAAACAACGAGATGATCTAGCAAGATAGGTGTCGGTTTTTTGTTATCTTTCAATCGTGGTAAGTTAACTGGGTCAAGCCAAGAGGATGTGGATACATAGACATCGGTTGGCATTGAGCCTTGGAATTCCTTTACGAGAGAATTTTTTGAGGCTATTCTCCTTTTCGATGTCACCCAAGGTCCCTTTAGAGTACGCCAACGGAATTGATGCCGACTTGATTTTTCTAGCCAACCTAAGTCTATGAGGTTTGATTTATTGTAATGCTCAGAAAGAACTGGCTCAGTCCATTCCGGCTTACCTGCCATAACCTCAAGAATCAGTGCTAGGTATTGGATTAATCCCCGTCAGCGTCAAAGAGTTAATGCTTCTCGCATAGCTGTGAACCAACCTCTAGTTGTGGTCAATTTGAAGACATACGAGACCGCACATGGCGCCAGTGCAGAGGCCTTAGCCAGAGCAATTGCGAGCGTTGAAACAAATGCTCGGATGGTGGTTGCAGTATCTGCTTTTGACCTTAGTTCAGTTGTTGCTGCAGCACCGAATTTAGAGGTCTGGTGTCAACATCTAGACCCGGTCGGATTCGGCTCATTTACTGGTTGGTTACATCCCGCTACCGCTGTTGAAAGAGGCGCTACTGGAACACTAATCAATCACGCAGAGCACAAAGTGGAAATCGAGCATGTAGCCATGTTACTCGACCAAGTCCCTGAAGGATTCACTGTATGCGCTTGTGCAGCAGATATCGAAGAGGCTCGTGCATTGACTGCATTAGGCCCGGATTTTGTCGCGGTCGAACCACCGGAATTGATTGGCGGAGACATTTCAGTTACAACCGCAGACCCTACAATAGTAAGTGGAACAGCTGCTGCCGTAAAGGAAATTTCAGAGCAGGTCGGAATCCTATGTGGCGCGGGAGTAAAGAACGGTGCTGATGTTGCAGCGGCGATTGAACTCGGAACAACTGGAGTTCTTCTTGCTAGTGGTGTCACTAAGGCAGAGAATCCGGCATCAGTAATTGCGGACCTTGTTTCTTCTCTCTGATTAGTGTCATTGGCGAGCCTGCTTACGAGCGGCCTTTCGCCTTCGTAGCTTCTTCTTTCGCCACTTCCAGCGCTGCTTCCCAGCCTTCTTCCACGCACGGGAACCTCGCTTCATGCGTCGCGCCGACCTGCTGGGTGTATTTGATGTAAACGGTGAATCCCTACGGGATTATTCGCCAGAGAATGGTGGTGGGCGCGCCAGGATTCGAACCCGGGTCACCGGCTTAGAAGGCCAGCATGATATCCAGACTACACCACGCACCCATGCCATGCGCGGCACTTCCCCTTTGTGAAACCTGCACCTTGTCATCTAGAGTAAGATTCTGCTCAGAAAGGAAAATCAACACTACTCGTTAACGTCTTCACCCGAACTATAATTGAGTATTCCATCGTCTAGCATATCTTCACGAATATCAGACTTTGAGCGACCGGTTTCCTTCGCCATTTTCTTCAATTTCTTGTTTACTCTGCGTTGTCCACCAATCAATTCTCTAAGGCCATGGTAGATACGTAATACAGTCTCTAAGATTGATAACAAAATGAGGCTATTGAGGTAAGATTGAGCCAATTCGTTTCGATTCTCGATCAATTCTTCGAATTCACTGAACTCTACAGAAATTGAACTGACTAAGAATACACCAAGAACCGCAAATGGCAACATCTTTGCAACATCTCTAGACAAATCCTCAGTCCAATAAGACAAGATTCGCACCGAACCTACAACCGCTGTGGCAAGCAACGCATTCCTTGCATGATCATCTCCATCAGCTAGGAGGGTTAGAATCACTGCCATAACAACGGTCCAGAAGCCGATGAGAACAGGTATCGCCAGAGCGTATTGGATTAACCAAACAGCGGTTCTAAAGAAGGCACGAATCTTTCCATCCATTGTCTGGTCATATTTGCTTAAGTCCAGATTTAGGATATCTCTTCTAGCTAGAAGCCTGTAGAACATGAAGACGAACCCAGAGTAGGCCGCGATAGCAATAATCGCCATCAGTGTTGGAAAAGACTCAGCGATGAAATCGTCAACCAAATTAGAGATATCATCTGGTGTTGGAGGGAATTCCATTGGCTGGTCTTACCTGCTAGGAGTTCATGGTGATTTTGCAGGCCTTACCTCTTCTGATCCAATTTATCGACTGCTAAATGGTCGAGCGCATTTTGGACATCTTTGAGGTAAAGAGATCCTTCTTCTCTGCCATGTGTGGCCACATTCTCCGCAAATCCAGGACTGTTCAGGAAGTTCCGCTATAACTTCTTCTCGCATGCTTCTCAACACAGGTGATTCAGACAACTTTGGTGCCGGTGCTATTTCATTGACTAGTTCACTATGGCGGTTCCCATGGTCGACTAACCCTGCAGCGTGGAGTAATTCATGAACCAGAGTGTGTAAGTATAGTTTCTGATCATCTTTCAATCTTGGATGTAGGGCGATTGTAATCGGGCCCGGTGAGCCCCTTAGTCTACGTCTGCGAAACAGTTCGTGATGGTCAAATTCAAACCGAGTGTAACCTAAGCGATTATCCGAGGCATCCGCCCACTGCAAGGAAAGTTGCTTTGGCAGATGTCGCAGAAAAGGTGCATCATCACGAGATAATCTAGATGCTAACTCCTCCATGATACCCTCTGGTAAATCAGGGACTCCATTTGGACTGGACGAGACAGGCCCCTCACTCATACCGTTGCCTGCTCAGTTCTCCTTAAATGGCCGTCGCATGTCGTAATCTCACTGGGCGTGTGGCGCAGCTTGGAAGCGCGCTTCCTTGGCATGGAAGAGGCCCCGAGTTCAAATCTCGGCACGTCCACCAGTCAATTCTGCTGATTTCCCTCTTTAGGATTTTTTTTGCGAATATTTTCCGGATTCCGATTAATAATATTACATTGGTAAATTATCATATAGTCGGTGTATTTTTCAACACCGAGTAGTCAAAACCTCAATTTGACGAGCATTAAAGGGATATACTATATATGAACCATAGACTCCATTTTTACAATGGACTCTAAATTGAGAGCATTATTGATGTGTACGCTGATGATTGCGTCAGCTCTTGCCGGGTGTCTCGGCGGAGATGATGATGACGAGGAAGTAGAAGTAACCGTGATGGGTTGTATGGACGAAGCCGCGACTAACTATAATTCCGAAGCCGATGAAGACGACGGCTCTTGTGAATATGGTATGGCTCAGGCTGATATTATGTCCGCATATGCCTCTGGAGACATGGCATTCTCCGATGCATGGTACAACCTATCCGTATCACGAAAGTGTCGTGAATTGGGTACTAACAACCCGTGTGAAATGACAGACATGACGATTGGTGAGGCAGACACTCACGATCCTGCAGATGCTTATGATTCCGCATCTGGAGACGTTATTTCCAACGTCTACGATACTCTTTACCGATACGAGGGAGACGGTGATGGTGGTTCGATTATCGTACCACGGTTGGCTACCGGACACACAGTTAGTGAAGACGGTCTAACCTACACTTTCACTCTACGTGACGACGTATACTTTAGCAATGGAGATCACATGACCTCCACTGATGCAGTATACTCTTGGTGCCGTGTTATCGGAATGGGTGCACCATCCTCTGGAGTCAACTGGATTCTAACTCAGTCATTCGACTGTAATGATGCAGATGGCAACCACGACGATTGGGGCGGCGACAGTCTGACAGTAATCGATGACTACAGTTTCTCTGTGGAAATCTTCGACCCTTCAGCTGCTTTCGTAGCGACAATCGCTTACACAGTAGGATCTGTAATCAACTCACAACTTTGTGAGGCAAACAGAGTGATTGTTGAAGATGATGTTAACACAACCGATGTTGACGAGTCATCCGACGACTACTGTCACGAATTCATGGATGAAGCACCAGTAGGCGCTGGAACAAACGCCTACATGGTATCTCAGTGGGCTCGTGGAACCCGCTTGGTAATGGAGCCTAACTGGATGTACTGGGAAGAGGCAGACTTCAACCTGAACAGAGTTGTTGTTGACCTTGTTGAGGAGACTCAGACCCGTGTCCTTGCTCTACAAGACGGGGAAGTCGACCGAGCATACATCCCATCTGCTCAGAAGACTGAATTCTGTAACAACATGGAAGATCTTCCAAGTGCAGAAGGTAAGGACGGCTTCCGCTGTACTTACCGCCAGACATACAGCGTTGTGAACGTGCCTTACAACTTCAAGCCAAAGGCAGATATGGCTGACGGAGAGGCAGACTACATCAAGAATCACGACTGTGATGGAGATGGAACCAACGATTGTAACGTACTAAGTCAGTCAGCTGTAAGGCAGGCACTAAGTTACACCCTGGACTATGATACCATCCACACAGAATCTTACAAAGGTGAATTGATGCCAATCTATGGTCCAATCCCAACCGGATTCCCATATGATGACACACAATACGAAGTGTTCACATATGATCTTGCATATGCAGAACAAATCCTCGATGATGCAGGATTCATCCGTCAATACGACTGTGCTTCACTAACTCTAACTGGTGAGCCAACAGTTGTTGCAGAGGCAGACCGTGATGGTACTGAGTGCAGACTACCAAACGAACTCAGAATTTTGACAAACACTGGTAACGATCAGAGGATTGCTGTAGCACAACTCTGGGGACCAGCACTTGAGTCAATTGGAATTGCAAATGACAACGCTGACCAGCCATGGGCTACCGTGATTGACAACTACATCTACGGTAAGTGGGACCTTTGGGTAATCGGCTGGGGACCTGACTACTTGGACCCAGATAACTACTGGTCACCATTCGCAGGAAGTTCTGACATCGGCGGAGATGCCTACCACGGCTACTTCAACAACACCGCACTTGATGAAATCCTGCTAAATGCTAGGAAGGAACAAGATTCAGATGCTCGAGAGCAATTGTATGCTGATGCATACGAGCTTTGGGTAACTTCACCAACAATGGCTCTTCTGGGCCAATACGCTGGTGTAGGAGTCGGCTCCGAGCACATGTGCCCACCAGCATACGACGCGATCGGTGGAGACTATTTCTTCAACTGGGACAAGTTGGCGAAGGTCTCCGGATCATACGTTGGCGAGTGCTGATAACTGAAAACCAGATTTCTATCTGATTTTACGAAAACCCCCGCGTCGGGCCTGTTCCCGGCGCGGGGAAAATATTCTACTAATTCACAAGCGCTTAGCATTGAGAGAAAGAAAGGAAGGGTTCATCACAAGAGTGATTGACTATTTCTATCCTAGAGAATTGGCGGTTGTGGAATTAAATGAAGACCGGCGAATTCATCGTTCGACGGATTCTATTACTGATTCCTGTAATGATTGGAGTTACAGTATTCACATTCGCAATCGCTCAAATTATTCCAGCCGACCCAGCGGCTATTTTGTGTGGAGAAAGATGTGGTCTAGTCGATCCTGTTACAGGTAAGACAATGCTAGAGTTACAAAGAGAAAGATTAGGTTTGAACGAACCGGTAATCGTCCAATTCAAATTGTACATTGAAAATTTACTCGCGGGAGACTGGGGTGAATCAACCACCTACAACAGACCAACTTCAGATGTAGTCCGAGACGCTGCACCAGTGACCTTGGAAATGGCTCTATTTGCATTGTTGATGGGTTACCCTATCGGGATTACACTTGGCATCCTTAGTGCTGTTTGGCAGGATCAAGTGTTCGACCACATCTCTCGTTTCTTAGCAATCGCCTTTGTCTCTCTGCCGATTTTTTGGTTGGCAATGATGCTACAGTTAATCTTTGGAACAGGCCCCGAAGTGGGTGGGATTTGTGACCCTATTTTTGGTACTGAAGGCGGGTGTTTGCCCATTTATGGGAGACATGATGCTGCACTAACTTATCCAGATAGAACCTCTAATCTATGTGATACAGCGATTACAGGGATTGCATGTTACCCCTCTTGGTATCCATCAGGAGGTACAGGATTCCATCTTGTCGACAGCTGGTTCGTTACAGATGAAGCATTAGCAAATATTCATCCCGATTATGCATCTAATTCTAAATTATTCAATGACACTCTAGTTCACTTAGTATTGCCTTCTTTCACTCTTGGTATTGCAAGTGCTGGTTCTTTGTTACGCTACATGCGGGCAAGTTTGTTGGAGGTAATGAATGAGGACTATGTACGAACTGCTAGAGCAAAAGGCTTGTCCGAATCTCGGGTAATTATTGTTCATGCTTGTCGAAATGCATTGGTTCCGATTTTGACAATTCTTGGGTTCTCGATAGGCGGTGCGATAGGAGGTGCTGTACTCACTGAATCGATTTTCGCATTCTACGGCATGGGTAACGTGGCGGTTGATGCGATTATCAATCTAGATTATTCTGTTCTGATGGGAGTGACTCTAATTACTGCAATTATTTTCTTAATGTCTAATCTAATTGTAGATCTTCTGTATGGTGTTGTTGATCCAAGGGTGAGGCTAGAATGAGTTGGGAGGATGGCGCTGAGGACAGGGCTGAAAGCCTACGCCGAATTAAGGAGAGTGCTGCACAAGCCAGATACGATTTCAAACGTGGATGGAAAATTTATCGCAGATCATTACTCGCTGTCATCGGCTTATTGATGGTCATCTCGATTTCGGTAGTATCAATCTTTGCTGACGATATCGCAGTCGAACATCCAGGAAGGAATTTGCAGGATACTAGAGATGTCTGGCATATTGATTACGAACCGAGAAAAGCAGCCCCATTTTCAGAGGAATGTGACACTCGTTATCAGAAAGTTTCCCTTACAGAGTTAAGGCGCTGGGACGCTAATGGGACTAATGCGCTTAGTCCAACTAGGGTTGCTGATAACAACTTGTTCTACTACGACATTTTAGTTGTTACAGAGTTTATTGAATTGCAGAATCGGAACGGAGTTACCCTTGCAAGCGATTTAGTCACGCTTGAGTCATCGAACAATAGTTATTTCTGGATTTCAGATGAGTTGATTGAAAACAATTCAGTGACTCAAATTAAACTGGTTTACAAATTCGAAAATGATGCTATGCACCACTGGTGGTTACCAGATGGTTATGATGTGTGTATTTTCGGAACCAATGATGAAGGTCAAGACCTATTCAGTAAGATCCTATATGGCTCTAGAGTTTCTCTAACCATAGGATTCACGGTTGCTACTCTAACTGTGATTATTGGGACAATCATCGGCAGTATCAGTGGATATTTTGGAGGTAGAGTTGACGAGGTTATAATGAGAATTACTGATATCTTCTTTGCAGTTCCGGGATTAATTTTGGCACTTGCTTTCGTCGCTGCTTTGCAAGCCGTAGACAACTTCACAATCCCTCTGGCATTGGCATTTTTGGCTCCGATTATTGCTCTTGCATTTTATGCTAGATCAAACATAATCGAGGTATTCATGCCAGGTTCAGAAGGTACATCGTTTTCCAAGTTAAATCCACTCATAATCCTAGGAATTGGTAGTGGTGTTTTACTTTTGATAATTCTTTTTGATGCATACCGTTTTTGGCATGGTATCTTTGAGTTAAGGGATACTAGATTTTGGAGGCTATTATTGAGTTTTCTTGCAATTTTCATAATAGCAGGATTGTTGACTTTAGATAAACGATTAATTGATAATTTTACAACCGATGGTTTTTCCAATCGTGCTCTAAATGTATTTGATTGGAAGAATCCATACAGATATCTTTCATTTAGGACACTCGTGATTTTTGTAGCATCAATTGCGCTATTTTCTTGGTCTGGAAACTCAGAAAATGAAATCGTAATCATCGATAATTTCGACCGACTATGGAAAATTCAAATCGCTCTTGTATTCACTGGATGGCCTGGCTATGCGAGATTGATTCGCGGTCAAGTATTGTATGTCAAAGAGATGACATTTGTCGAGGCCGCAAGAAGTGTAGGGGCACCTTCAGGACGAATAATGTTTAGACACATCTTACCTAATGCTTGGGCTCCATTATTGGTAGCCTTCACTTTAGATATCGGAGGTACAATCCTTTCAGCATCAGGGCTATCGTTTATTGGTTTGGGAGCAGAACCTGGTGCAGCCGAATGGGGTAAACTAGTCTCCGATGGTAGAGCCCATTTCCCTCAGGATTACTGGTTGGTTTTATTCCCTGGTCTTGCCATCGCTTACACAACACTAGGATTCAATTTACTCGGTGATGGGTTACGAGATGTAGTCGATCCAAAGAATAGGAGGTGAATGTATGTCGAAGCTATTGGATATTCAAGGACTTAGAGTACACTTCGACACTCTTGATGGTCCTGTTGAGGCACTACATTCAGTTTCATTATCTGTAAATGAAGGAGAAATTATGGGTGTAGTTGGCGAATCTGGGTGCGGGAAATCAGTCACTTCTTTGGTCACTATTGGTTTGGCGACCTGTGATGTTGATGATGGTAGCATCACCTTTGACGGTGATGAATTAATTCAAAAAACACCACAAGAAACAGAAAAAATACTTTCGATTTTGAAGTATTTCAGTTCCTTCTTCACATTGGGCTTGATTCTATCTTTATTCTGGACATTCTTGGAGCCAATACAAGGTTTGCAAATCTCTGCTGTAATGCTGAGCGCATTTTCAATCTGCTTCGTTTCGCGACGAATTCTTGACGCACCAAGAAGTAGGCATGAGAAATTCATGCGCTCGATTAGAGGCAATAAGATTTCCATGATTTTCCAAGAACCGATGACTGCTCTCAACCCACTCTACACGGTAGAAAAGCAAGTTGCAGAGGTTCTCAGACAGCACGATAAGTTGGATGCTGCAGAATCATCAATGGGTTTGAGAATAGGGCAAGCGTTGGTTTATCCAGCGACCTTGTTGTCCAATTTCGTTCGAAGTGACATGAGAGCCGGATTACAATTGATAGGCGCTTTCATGTTCATTTTCATTGTACATCAGAGTGGCAATACTGATACAATTCTAGATATTTTGACCCTTCCGATTTCCTTACTCATAGATGTCTTCGGAGTACTTTTTCTTATCCTTGATTTAATTCCGAGTATTGCGAGTAGTAGCAAAAATATTACGTATCTAATTTATGTGGTAGAGATTATAGTCGCATATTCTGTAATTAGCTTTATTGAGTGGGAATTTCTTCCAGCTGTCTTCAGAGGCGATATACTTTCAAAAACCCCAAAATCCTTGGTATGGTATCTTGTTATTCTCATCCTTTTATGGATTCCTTTTGGAGTGCTAATGACAATCATCGGGTCAATTGCAATACTTGCAATCCCACCTATCCAGATTTCAGGCTTCTTGAGACTTGACCCTGCACATACACGACAAGTAGTTGAAATTCTAAATGAGGTAAAAATACCTAATCCAGAATCTGTTGTTAAGATGTATCCACACGAACTATCCGGTGGAATGCGACAGCGGGTAATGATTGCGATGATGATGGCATGTGAACCTAAGTTGCTGATTGCTGACGAACCAACTACTGCACTCGATGTAACAATCCAAGCCCAAATTCTGAAGTTAATGAAGGACCTCAGAGATCGAGAAGGCACTGCAATCATGATGATCACTCATGATTTGGGTGTAATTGCAGAAACATGTGATACGGTAACGGTCATGTATGCAGGCCGTGTTGTTGAGACCGCATCCGTCACAGAATTATTTGCAAATCCAAAACATGCATACACTAGAGGATTAATTGCATGCACACCTAGCCTTTCGTCTGAAAGGAAGTCGATACTTCCTGCGATTCCGGGCCAGGTGGCAAATCCTTCAGATTTTGTAGAAGGATGTAGATTCTGTCAACGAATGGAAAGAACTGGTGAAACGTTGCTAAAGATTCCTGATTACAAAGAAATCAGTCCAGGTCATTGGGTGGAAATGTGTCCTATCTGCTTGGATGAAAATGAAGATAGGTGGGAGTGAATAATGTCTGACCAAGAGGAAATACTAATCGAGGCAAAAAACCTGAAGAAATATTTCCCTATTAAATCGGGTATGTTTTCTTCGGCAAAAGCTCATGTTAGGGCTGTTGACGGTGTGGATTTCACAATCAAAAGAGGAGAGGTCTTTGGCGTGGTCGGAGAATCGGGCTGTGGTAAAACAACCCTTGGCCGTTTGATTTTACGATTGATACCAATTACAGAGGGAACGATCCATTATTCAGGTTCCAATATCCAGAACATGAAAAATACTGAGTTACGCAGGAAGATGCAAATTGTATTCCAAGACCCCGGCGGCTCAATGAATCCTAGAATGTCAGTACGTTCGATAATTGGTGAACCATTGATTGTTAATGGATTAGCAGATGGGGCCGAGTTGACCAAGAAAGTAGGCGAATTGCTCGAAATCGTTGGTTTGAAATCTAATCACATGACACGTTTCCCTCATGAGTTTTCGGGAGGGCAGAAACAGCGAATTGCTCTTGCTAGAGCACTTTCTTTGGACCCTGAATTTATCCTTCTGGACGAGCCAACGAGCGCACTCGATGTCAGCGTCCAGGCTCAAGTTCTGAATTTACTACAAGCGATACAAAAGGAGAGGTCGCTAACTTTTGTGTTCATAGCCCACGATCTTGCTGTCGTACGTCATATTTCAGATAGAGTCGCAGTGATGTACCTTGGAAAGATAGTAGAGATGGCGGATGCAGATGAAATTTACAATAATCCTAAGCATGCATACACAAAAGCACTAATTTCTGCAATACCCAAACCAGACCCAAGTTCAGTAGTCGATAGGGAGGTTCTCAGCGGAGACGTTCCTTCGCCAGTTAATCCTCCACCAGGGTGTGCATTTGGTCACAGAGTAAATCACCCAAAATATCCTGATAGTATCGATTTAGATTTATCTCTAGTCGAAGTCGAACCTAATCATTGGGTCCAACCATGCCCATGTTGTACCGAAATATGAACAAAATCACTTTGCGTTGAATCTGTTCCGCCATTTGTGGAAGAGAGTCCCGAAGATGCTGACTTGTTTATTGACAAGCAACAGGAATCAGAAGCGGCATTTTGGCGCATAAAAAAAGCCATGGACGATTGGCGAGATGACAGAATTAAGCGTGTTATAGCTCAAGAGGGAGAGAGTATTTTTCGTACACTGGGGCGTGTTCTATACATAATTTCATGCATTATATTCGACGGTTTAATTCTCATCGAATTACCAATTTACATGGGTCGCTCAGCAGCTGCTTGGACAATTTATATACTTCTTTTGATATTTGCAGTCAGGCTGCAGTATGAATATTACAAGAAATGGTTTGAAGTTGATATTAGTCAGATTGAGTTTGAGAATCCTTGATTGGAAATAAGTCAGAGTCAACCCTCTCGAACCTTCTGAATGAGGGGACGATTAAGCCCGCCATCGTTGTGAGGACCATTACAGAGACAGCTAGTGCAAAGGTAGTCAGAACGTTGGTAGTCTCAATCATCCAACCACCCATTAGAGGTGCAAACGGAATGAAAATTAGAGAACCAATCGCATCAAGGGAATTGACTCTACCTCTCAGGTGTTGGTCCACACTATCCGACATAGTAGTTCTCCAAATCACTCCGAGGGTCCCTCCTAGGAATCCCTCCATAAGAACGAATAGCAAAATCAGTAGGAATGGTATCGGCATCGCCCACATGAGCATGCACCACGCGATACCACCTATCAGAACGTAGAAGACGAGACCTCTAGACTTCTTCGAGATAGGTCTGAATCCGGCAAACAATGAACCAATCATCGCTCCCCCAGCGCCAACAGCACCGAAGATTCCGAATTCCTTAGCGCCCAGACCTTTATTCTCGATTATGAATGGAATTCCTATTTCTATCGCCGAATCGCCGATGTGCCAAATCATGAACATTACAATCCCAGCTAATAACCATGGTTGGGTTTTCACGAAAGCCCATGCCTCGGCTACTTCTTCCTTCAGACTCTCTACACCATCTTCCCTCTCAATTGGAATTTCTGAGATTGTCCACAAAACCGCGCCGCTAAAGAGGAAAGTTACAACATCAAGTAATAGGCATAATTCAATGCCCCACTGTTCTACTGTGAATCCTCCAATTAGAGGCCCGAGCATCCAAGCGGCGGTCATCGCTACTCCTCTAAGTGCGTTAGCTTGAGGTAGAATTTCTTCCTCAACTAAGTCAGGTACTAGAGCACCAATTGCAGGAATTGAGAAGGCACCTGCGCCTCCTGTAAGAAAGGTGATTACGAGTAGTGTATTGATGACATCAAAGCCAGCCATCAATGCAAACATTGCTAATGCAACTAGTACTGCCTGGGATAAATCTGAGATTAGAGCAACAGTTCTTCTCGGCATTCTGTCTACGACCATGCCTCCGTAAAATAGCAAAGGAAGGTGCCCAAGAAAATAGGCGGTGAAAACCATACCGTATGCCTTCGGCCCACCCACCTCTGCTATGGTCCACCCCATCCCAATAATGAAGATGGAACTACCGAGCATATTGACGCCGTTTCCGATCAATAAACGACGGAACTCAGGGATATTCCATGCTTCGTCCAACCCCATGACAAAAATGCGCAATGAGTTTCATTTCAACCTACTTACCATCTACCAAGCAGATTTACAATTTGTTGAGAATTATTCGTTTGCCAAATTGAAGGGGTTTTCAGGTTTGAATATTCCTCATTTAGATTAACATTTACAATAATTTTATTCAAATGTTCAATGTATGCAAAATATATTGTAATATTTCTAAGTAATCATTTGATTTATTGAACAAGTGGTGAGTTATATTAACCGTACATTATTCGCAGTATCCTATGGACCCCAAAGCCAAACTTGAGTACATCTGGTTAGATGGATATGAACCGACACAGAGCATGCGAAGTAAGACAATGATTAGATCTAATTTCGGGGGTACAGTAGAAGAGTGCCCGATGTGGTCATTCGATGGCTCATCAACCCAACAGGCAGAAGGCGGTGATTCCGACTGTCTCCTAAAGCCCGTCTTCATTTGCCAAGATCCTGATAGAATCAATGGTTACCTCGTAATGTGTGAAGTCTTGAATGCTGATGGAACGCCTCATGCTTCAAACGGAAGGGCAACAATAGAGGAGGACGATGACGACTTCTGGTTTGGATATGAGCAAGAGTATTTCCTATGGGATCCTGAATCCAATCTACCACTTGGATTCCCCCGAGACCAAACACCTCAAGGGCAATTCTATTGCTCTGTCGGAGCAATGAACACTTTCGGAAGAGATGTTATCGAAGCCCATCTAGACATGTGCCTAGATGCTGGTTTGAATGTCGAAGGGATAAACGCAGAGGTTGCTGTAGGGCAATGGGAATACCAAATATTCGCAAAGGGAGCCAAAGAAGCTGGCGATCAAATATGGGTCTCAAGATACCTTGCAGAAAGAAATGCAGAAAAATACGGGCTAGCAATTGAATGGCATCCAAAACCCCTTGGGCCTACAGACTGGAATGGTTCAGGAATGCACGTCAACTTCAGTGATGGAAGGATGAGAGATGAAGGTGGTGAGGAGCTCATGAGTCAGATATGTGAGGCCTTTGGTCAGAATATCAAGAAGCACATCGATGTATATGGGGCTCACAATGAGCAGAGGCTAACCGGCCTTCATGAGACTCAAAGCATACACGAATTCTCCTATGGGGTATCTGATAGGGGCGCCTCAATTCGAATTCCTATCGGTACAATCGAAGATGGTTGGAAGGGCCGATTAGAAGACAGACGACCGTCTTCTAATGGAGATCCTTACAAGATTGGAGCAGTAGTAATTACCACTACTAAATCTGCGTATTAGAATCGTTCTCTGGATTAGTCATTAATTTGCTCCAAATTAATGAGAATGCGGGTGAGAAGATCGTAGAGTCGTGTAGATTAGAATCATCTAAAGTTTCTATTGAGAACCACTTAATTTCAGAAATTTCATCCACATTAGGTGAAAATGGACCTTCTGAAAAATGCCGATAAATCCAAGAGAATTCATTGTCGGTTTCCTTACAAGCATCCACTTTGAACATCTTCTCAGGAACTCCTTCTAATTTAACACCCAATTCTTCCCAGGATTCTCTAATTACGGCTTCGTCATAATTCTCTCCAGAATCAACATGTCCGGATACTGAAGAATCCCAAGTTCCAGGAAATGTATCCTTTTCCATAGACCTCTTTTGTAGTAGGACTGACCCTTGTTTGTTGAAAATTAGTAGATGGACAGACCTATGTTTCAGGCCTCTTTTGTGAACCTCATTCCTACTAGCAGACCCAATGACCTTGTCACTGTCGTTGACTATATCAAAAAACTCGAAATCCTCATTCATTAGGATTCCTCAATTAGTGAAACAACCTCGTCAGCACAACCCCATGAGAGAGTTACCCCTGCGCCTCCGTGTCCATAATTATGGATGATTAAGGTGTCATTAACGATCTCAGATTCCAAACGAACTTCACTTCTTGATGGACGTAGTCCAACTGATTCTCCGATAATCTTGCTTCGGTCGAGTTCTGGCCAAACCGCTTCGCATTTTTCTAGGATAGTTTCACGGTCAGAATCACGTAATTCAAGACTCCAGTCGTCACTTTGAGCCGTCCCTCCAAGTACTGTACAATCTCTCCTTGCTATGGTATAGGTTAGGGTCTCTGGTTGTTGGTCAAACCGACCAAATCCCGGGTCTTGGTCTATGTATATAATCTGGCCACGAACTGGTTTGACCTCCGTGTCTTGACATAATTCTCTTGCTCCAATACCGCTACAGTTGACAATAACTTCCGCAGAAATTCCGGCTAAATCTTCCACTACATTTTCTTCGATTATTCCGCCTAGATCACGAGTTCGTTGCAATAGCCAAGGCATGTAGTGATGCATCTCAATAATCGGAGATTCAAATTCCCATCCAAAAATCCAACCTTCCGGAATTTCGCCGGGGTCTAGAACTCGGAAGTGAGTGATATCTTTTCTCCAACCGGGAAGTTCCACAACTTCACGAAGGTATTCCCTCCCAAATCTCATTGTAATTCCAGACATAGGTTCTTCTTCACCCAATCTCATTAGTTCAGTATAAGTTTCAGCACCCCAGCGATCTGTTTTCTCGATTGGATGAGCTAGAAATGGGTACCACAAAGCGGCAGCCACATCCGATACCAAATCCGGTGAAAACTCTCTAGCCATAACTCGAACACTATGGCCGGCCTCTAACAACCGGATTGCAGAAGATAGACCGGATACACCCGCCCCAATCACAACGCAATCCATATCTCTTCGGAGTTAAACAATCACTTCACATCAACGGTCCAAAAGTGTCTTGAAACACTCCATGATGTCAAGTATATCCGATAGTATGCCGAAGGTCAGAAAACCCAAGGGTGGATGGTATATTCCCCGCAAGAAAAAGCGCCGAACAGGGCCTAGAGTAGCACCTAGTGAAAAGGGCCTTCCTCCTTGCCCTGCTTGCGGAGAGTGGTCGATGCAGAAGGATAACAATCGGGTTGAGTTGTATTGTGGAGCTTGTGGAGCAATAATGAGTTCACGCTAGAAATTAGGGCTGAACCTCATATGGGGAGCCATCTACCGGGTGTTGTCGCTGTGATGAGGAACCGCACCGGATGCCTTGGGCGTCGCGAGTGATGGGCGATCTGAGCGACACTAGGGTGATTCCATGTCTAGGATAATAACAGATGCAACTGGAAAGAGGTATTTGCTGGAAGATCCAGTGCCTCTAACCCAAGCACCCGGGAATATTCAATTGGCTACAAAAAGCACGCCATGGAAGAATTATTGGAGGATGCTGGGGACTGTTATTCTTGCATTTATTTTGATTTGGTTTGGACTTAGTTCTGTTATTGCAGGTTTAATCTATCAAGTGGTTGAGATTACTGCTCTGGGGGCAATTTGTTCGCTAATTCCCCTTCCATTCCTAATTATCCTGCATAGACCTAAATTGATGCATGTTAGGTTGGCAACTCCAGATCCATCTGGAAAGAATCACCATCCGTTGCCGGAGGGTGGTTCCCTCAAGACTCCTCAACCCACAATCTTCCAACGGTTTGTAATCACAGATGATTCGATTCTAGACATGCCACCCCTTAGCCAGGTATGGGGTGCTTTCATTG
>Ga0209433_10000177_pt1 | contig 19573 bp, 19 predicted proteins | sample METZYME_5_50m_FD_187552 | JGI IMG/M metagenome (GOLD analysis project Ga0209433, IMG submission 187552) | Marine microbial communities from oxygen minimum zone in mesopelagic equatorial Pacific - METZYME_5_50m (SPAdes) (version 2) | ecosystem: Environmental > Aquatic > Marine > Oceanic | place...
CTCAAGTTGCTTAATTGCTTTTAAGTCTGTGGATGTAAGTCCCGTGATCATTCCTGTGCTTGCATCTATCTCATGGAGGTAACCTTCGAGATCACCAAAATAAATTTTGTCCTCATAAAGAACTGGTCCTGTAATTTCTCTATTTTTAAATTTCTGATTACGCCAAACCTCAGTCCCATTAATTGCGTTAAAGCCGATTAATTCATCCGTCATATTGATAGCAGTTATTCGATCTCTGTACAGCACAAATGGTTTTGAAGTAGAAAGATCTACGGAAAATATTTTTTCACCAGTTCTAATATTAAAACGTGTCAAAGAACCGTTATAGTTTGCTGAAAAAATATCCTCATTAATCGCAATAGCTGGAGAATCAGCATCCATTAATTTTTCTAATTCTGTTGATCCTTTTAGTCTTGATATAGGCTTTTCCCAAAGTTGTATTCCATCTATTGCCCTGACAGCGGCTAGTCTCCCATTTGAGAATCCTGTAAAAACAAGCCCTTCAAAAAAGATTGGATATGCTGTTCCTCTTATTGAAAGTAAAGGAGCTTGAGCAGACTTTGACCATAGTATCTGACCATTTTGTAGGTCTAATCCATAAAGCACATCAGAAGAAGTTTGAACGAATACAGAAGTAGATGTAATTAATACTTCTGAAAGCACAACATCTTGTAATTCTCTTTGCCATTTTAAATTTCCACTATTTAGATCGTGAGCATAAATAACACCATCTGCGTCAGAATAGACAAAAGAATTATAACCAACTGTAACTCCTGACATAATTCTGTTTGTTTCAAGTTCAAAACTATTTTTTAGTTCGCCAGTGTTGTAATCAAAGCCATTTAATACCTTGTCATTTATCACATAAAGGGTTGAACCTGCCAAAGCAAAAAATTTATTTGCTTCTATGTTCTCTGCGAAAAAATCAAAATTTATTAATGGCTTAGATGAAGGAATCTTCCATTTGCTATCCAAAAAACTTTCATAACTCTGATCTAATTCGACTGGAGCATTTGGATCTTCATCAACTAAACCCAGAGATTCAAAAGAAGATTGAAATGATTGGCAGCTCATTAAGCTTAACAAAGAGAAAATAATGAAAGGTTTTTTCATTTTAATTTAAAGGCTTCCTAAGCCTGATGTTATTCTTCTGAAACTCATCCATATCAAAACTCAGAGCTTGATCATAGTGAAAGTTTGATGTTTCATAATTTTCAAAATACTTGTAGAAGTCTCCTGCAACATCATGAAATCTTGCTGAATTAATTGTATTTTCTTTAATAAATTTATCCCCAGCTTCAAAGTCACCTATTTCAACATTCAATCGAACAATATTTTCAGAATATTGATTCAATAGAATATCTTTTGTTTCTTTTCTAATTTTGCTTTCTGAAATTTTAGCGTATGCCTCCATGAATAAATCCAGTGCCACTTGATATTTACCCTCGTCTAAGGCTTTTTTTGCTATTACTGATTTAGTTATGATTTCGAATCCTAATTTGTCGAAACTAAGGTCTGTTTCATTAATTAAATTTTCGATTTCACTTTCAAGTACTAGTTGTTGATTTACATTTTGGAATTTTTGAAATTCAATTTCATTAGCTTTTTCGTTTGCGTAAGAGAAATAATTAGCCACTGCAATACCTAGAACCAGAACGCCTAGTCCTCCTAAAAAAAGTTTACTTTTTATAAAAGCTAAAAATCTATCAACCAATTAACAACTCCTTTAATCCTTTCTCATCAAGTATAAATTCTTTACCTTCAGAAAGATTTTTTATCCTGTAATTTCCAGTTTTTTGTTCTTCTTGGCCGATTATCATAACAAATTTAAAGCCTTGAGAATTAGCTTTTTTTAGTTGTTTAGTTACATTTGCATTTCCCAAATAATTTTCCACAACCAATTCTCTATTTAATTTTCTAATTTTATTTCCAATCTTTTGAGCGTATCCAATAGCTTTGTCCTCAGCAAAACCTATAAAGAGATCTTTAGGTTTTGATCTTTTAGTAATTACTTCAGCTAATCTATCGATTCCCAAAGCAAATCCAGTAGCAGCTAGTTGCCTACCCCCTAATTCTTTAATAAGGTCATCATATCTGCCGCCCCCAATAACAGCATTTTGTGCTCCAAGACTTTCGACTGTGAATTCAAAAACTGTGCCAGTGTAATAATCCATACCACGTACCAAATTTTTGTTAACCTCATAGTTGATTCCTATCTCATTGAGAAGAGATTGGGTCTCTTCAAATATTTTTACCTCTTCATTGTTTAAAAATTCAGAAATATTTTTTGCCGATGAGATGATTTTCTTTACTGAATCATCTTTTGAGTCAAGCGCTCTCATTGGGTTCTTATTTAGTCTTTCGAATAGAGAAGCCTCAAATTGATTTTCTCTTTCAGCTATGAAATCTCGCAAATAGTCTCTGTATTTTCCAAGAGAAGCTGAATTTCCTAAGTAATTAATTTCTAATTTAGTTTTTACATCCAATTCATCAAGTATTGCTGAGGCAATTGAAATTATTTCAACATCACTTTTAGGTGAATTATCACCAATTAACTCAACACCAGCTTGAAAAAATTGTCTTTTTCTCCCTTTCTGAGGTCTTTCATACCTAAACATAGGGCCCAAATAATAAAATTTCTTTATTTCATCATTTGTAATTCCGTTTGTAATTAAAGCTCTTACCAGGCCTGCCGTACCCTCGGGCCTAAGACAAAGGAGTTCACCATTCCTATCTTCAAACTCATAAACCTCTTTTTGTATGATGTCTGAAGATTCACCAACTGATCTTTGAAAAAGACTTTTTGATTCGATAATTGGTGTTCTGAATTCTTGATAATTAAAAGATTTAAAAACTTTTGTGCAAATTTTTTCAACCAAAGAGATAGCCTCTATACTTTCATTGTATAGATCTGGCATTCCTCTAATAGTTTTTAAATCACTCATTGTTTAAGTATCGTATTTCTTTTTTGATCTGCAATTTTTGTAACCTCTTCAATTAGAGCACTTTCCAGATCATTAGTTTCAACTTTGTATGCTGGTTTACCATTTAAGTAAATTAAATGTTTTGGTGCTGCACCTGTAACACCAACATCTGCAATTTTTGACTCTCCTGGTCCATTTACATAACACCCAATGACTGCAAGAGTAACTTCCTCTTTTAGGTATGAAAGCTCATTTTCTAACTTATTAACTGTATTAATTACTTGAAAGTTTTGTCTCGAGCAGCTCGGACAAGCGACGATTTTTACACCTCTCGACCTAAGTTTCAAGGACTTTAGCATTTCCCACGCAACATTTACTTCATCTATTGGATCTGAAGCAAGTGATACTCGAACTGTATCTCCGATCCCTTTCATTAAAAGTGAGCCAAGACCTATTGATGACTTTACTGTACCTGTTTTGAGAGATCCCGATTCAGTGATCCCAAGATGAAGTGGCTGTTCTATTAAATCAGAGATTTTTTCATAACTTTCAACTGCCATAAATATATCTGAAGACTTTATGCTTAATTTAAAATTTTCATAGTCATTCTTTTTTAAAATTTCTACATGTCTCATTGCAGATTCGACAAGAGCATCAGCATTTGGCTCCCCATATTTTTTTTGTAAATCTTTTTCCAGTGATCCTGCATTAACTCCTATTCTAATAGGTATGTCTTTTTCTTTTGCTGCATTAATTACTTCTTTAATTTTCGTTTCATTTCCAATGTTTCCAGGATTAATCCTTACACAATCCACTCCATATTCCATTACTTTAAGGGCTATTTTGTAATCAAAATGTATATCTGAAACTAATGGAATATTTGTTTTTAATTTAATGTCTTTAAATGCTTCTGCAGCTTCTAAAGATGGAACAGAAACCCTGACAATATCTGCACCAGCATCTTCAAGATCATTTATCTGTTTTACAGTAGCATCAACATCAGTGGTTTGAGTGTTAGTCATTGATTGAACAGAAATTGGTGAGTTTCCACCAACAGGCACATCCCCAACCCAGATTTTTTTAGTTTTCTTTCTTATTACAGGTTGTTCGTTCAATTTGTTAGCCAACTATTTCTGAGGATTCAAAAAAATACTCTATTTCTCTTGCAGCACTAGTTGTTGAATCTGAGCCATGAACAGCATTCGCATCAATTGATTCAGCAAAATCAGCTCTTATTGTTCCGGTTTCAGCTTCTTGAGGGTTTGTATTTCCCATGAGCTCACGATTAAGTTTTACAGCATTTTCTCCAGCTAAGACTTGAACAACAATTGGGCCTGAAGTCATAAACTCAACTAGCGCATCAAAAAATGGTTTTCCATCGTGCTCAGCATAAAAACCTCTCGCTTGTTTCTGATCTAGTTGAATCATTTTGCAAGCAACTATTTTAAGTCCTGCATCTTCAAACCTTTTTTGAATGCTTCCGATGACATTTTTTTTGACGGCATCCGGCTTAATTATTGATAGTGTTTTTTCCATTTCAATCTCGCTCCTCTATCCAGTTTTGCTGTATTGATTCTAGAATCCTTTCATTAACTTTTTCAGGAATATCATCGAAATCATCTAATTTCATTACTAGGTTTCGTAAGTCTACAAAATTAATCCACTGAGGATCGATTTCTGGATATTTCTCTGATAATTCAATCGCAATATCTAGTGTATCAACCCATTTTAGCATGTTATGTTAACTCAGAAACTTGGTTAATTGTATATTTTGGTATTTCTATGATCGTCACTTCATCTGCAGGGTAAACTTGGCAGCTTAATCTCGAATTTGCCTCTAAACCCCAGGCTTTATCAAGAAGGTCTTCTTCTTCATCACTAGCATCATCTAAGTTGTCAAACCCTTCTTTAACTATTATGTGACAAGTGGTACACGCGCAAGCTTTTTCACAAGCGTGTTCAAGATTTATTCCATTTCTTAAACAAGCATCAAGAATGGTTTCATTTGGCTCAACATCTATGGTCATGCCATCAGGACAAATCACCTCATGCGGCAAAATTTTTAATTTTTTTTTTGTATTTTGCTGGTTTCAGTAGTGTTGGCTTCATCCTCCCTTACTGTGAAGCTTTCACCACAACCGCAAACTGCACTTGCATTTGGATTAATGAATTTGACACCTTGGTTTAAACCTTCGATTGTAAAATCTACCTGGCTTCCTCGGATAATATTGATCGAATCAGATGGGATGCAGAATTCTATGTCATCCACAAGCAATTTATGGTCTGATTTATTTATTCTACTTGTGAATTCAAAGAAGTATGAATAACCATTACAACCCATTTTCTTTACACCTAACTTAACTTTATTTTCCTTACCCTGCATAGATACCATGTGCTTGAAGTGAGCAAGTGCTTTGGTTGTGAAGTTTAGAACTTCTGGTTTATGCTTTTTTGGATTCATAATCTGCTATTGCTTTTTTTATGCTGTCTTCAGCTAAAACACTGCAGTGAATCTTAATTGAAGGCAACTCTAGTAATTCTGCTATCTCTCTATCTTTGATCTTTTTCGCTTCTTCGAGTGTTTTGCCTTTAAGCATTTCAATCATCTGTAAACTTGAAGCAATTGCTGAGCCGCAACCATAAGTCTTAAATTTACAATCTGTAATGATATTTTCATCATTTACTTCAATCTGAAGCCTCATGACATCGCCACAGGCTGGAGCGCCTACCATACCTGTTCCAACATGTTTGGAATTAGGATCTAATCTTCCAACATTATGTAGTTGAGGATTATTTAGTGTGTCCTCAAATTTTTTTATTACCTTTCTAGAATAAGCCATATCTAATTAATGGTGTACCCACTCCACTTTTTCAAGATCTACACCATCTAAATACATATCCCATAGTGGTGACAGCTCTCTCAACTGCTTAACAACTTTCTTTGCTGTTTGTGCGACCATTTTAACCTCATCTACGGTGGTAAATCTACCAAAAGAGAAACGTATTGAACTGTGTGCAAGCTCATCTGGTCTGCCGAGAGCCCTTAAAACGTATGATGGTTCTAAGCTGGCTGATGTGCAAGCTGAACCAGAAGATACAGCAACATCCTTCAAAGCCATTATCAGTGATTCACCCTCAATGTAAGCAAAACTGACATTTGTGATATTTGGAACTTTATTTTTAAAGCTACCATTTAAGACAATCTCTTCAATGTCTGATATCTCTTGCCAAAATATTTCTGATAATTCTTTTATTTTTTTATTATCTGACTCCATTTCTTCAGCGGCAATTTTAAATGCTTCACCCATACCCACAATTTGGTGGGTAGGTAATGTGCCAGCCCTAAATCCTCTTTCGTGGCCACCGCCATGGAGAAGTGCTTCAAGCCTTACTCTTGGCTTTCTTCTTACATACAAGGCACCTATTCCTTTTGGACCATATGTTTTGTGGCCTGAGAAAGACATCAAGTCTACTTCTAAATTTGATAAATCTATTGGTAATTTTCCGGTGCTTTGTGCAGCATCAACATGGAATATTATCTTATTTTCTCTTGTGAATTTTCCTATCTCTTCAATATCATTTACTGCCCCAAGCTCATTATTAATGTGCATTATTGATATAAGAATAGTGGAATCTTTGACGTGTTTCTTGATATTTTCGAGGGAAATCACTCCGTCTTCATCTGGATCAAGATAAGTTATTTCAAATCCCTCTCTTTCAAGTTGTCTGCAAGGGTCAAGTACAGCCTTATGCTCGATTTTTGAGGTAATTATGTGGTTTCCTCTATCTTTATAGAATCTTGCTGCTCCTTTTATTGCTAAATTGTCTGATTCTGTAGCTCCTGAAGTCCAAACAATCTCTCTTGAATCAGCATTTACAAGGTTTGCAACTTGCAATCTTGCTTTTTCAACTGCTTCATCTGCTTTCCATCCAAACTCATGTGATCTAGATGCTGGATTACCGAAATTTCCATCTAGCAGAAGGCATTCATGCATTTTATCTGCAACTCTTGGATCAACAGGAGTTGTAGATGCATAGTCGAAATATACTGTTTTATTCTTCATGTTCTTTAATTATAAAATAATGTAGTGTCTTAGACTAATATTTAAATACTAATTCCAAGTTTGTGGGCCACAATTTGATAAGATTCAACAACATCTCCAAGATCTTTTCTAAATCGATCTTTATCAAGGCTTTCGCCTGTTGCTTTGTCCCAAATTCTGCAACCATCAGGAGTGAATTCATCACCGAGCACAATATTGTGATCGCTTCGACCAAATTCGACTTTATAATCAACTAAGATAAGGCCAACTCTATCAAAAATTTCACATAACAAATCATTAATAACTAATGTTTTTTCTTTCATGATTTTTATTTCTTTTTCTGTTCCCCAACCAAAAGCAATAATGTGATTATCATTGATTAATGGATCGCCAAGATCATCATCTTTTAAGAAAAATTCAAAGAGTGGTTGATCAAACTCTAAGCCTTGCTCAACACCTAGTCTTCTGCAAATTGAACCAGTTGCTATGTTTCGAACTACGCATTCTACCGGCAACATATCCAAACGCTTAACCAAGCTCTCTGTTTCATTTACTGTATCTATAAAATGTGTATCTATTCCGTTTTCAGAGAGGTATTGCATGATGTGTGCATTAAATTTATTGTTTATTTCACCTTTGCCTTTAAGAGCCTCTTTTTTCTTACCATCAAAAGCAGATGTATCATCTCTATAAACCATTAGCAGCTCATCATTCTTTGATGTCTCATACAATGATTTTGCTTTTCCTTCTGCTAATAAATTTTTCTTATCTATCATGATAATGACTCATTAATAATATCAACTAGCTCATCAACTGAAAATTCTATATCAGATAGCTTTTTAAACTCTAGGATGGTGTTGTCACCTGATTCTGTAAATATTAATTCGTAATCAGCTTCAACATCTTCACTCACATTATTATTAAAAGGATTCTGGCCCCTAAATAAATCGACAAAGAAACCTTCTTGCTGTTCTTCAAGTTTAATTTGAATATATTTAAGCTCTCTGTTTCTGTCAGCAACTACCAATCCTGCTTTGTCTACAGCTCTTGAAAGAGCTGACCATGTTCTGTCATAAGGCAATCTAAATTCAATACCAATTTCTTTTTTTACATAGACGATTCTTGCTTTTTTATTGAGATTTAGGCCTTGAGCGGCAATTGAATTTCCTTCATAACCGGGAAGATTCAATGAAATGTAAGCTGCTAATTCTTCAAAAGACTCTAGTTCTAGACTTTTATTATCATCATCTAGTAGATAAATTTCAGAACTATTATTTTTTATTCCATGCTCAAGGGTGATATCAAAAAAGTTGTTCTTTTCTGCCCTAATTTTACCTATTGATGGGTCTTCATTAACCAAATTATAGTTTGATTGTGCAAGATAATCTTTGATTAATGGCCAGGACTTTGAAGGTAAAGCTTCAACATAAATCCAATAAATTTCTCCTAACCTTCGAACTTCAACATTTTCTGAGCCAGTAGATGAAAAGATTTTCTTTGGACGAGGAAGTTCTCCCTCTTTTAAAAAGCTTTGACCTTTTGCTGGAATTGGGAATTCGTTAACCACCTCAAGGGAATCCAACTCGTTTCCAGTATTTAGTTCTTCGCCTTCCTCTACATATCTCTCATTTGGATTTGGTCTCCCCTCCAATAAGCAGCCATTTTCTGGACAATAAGGTTTTCTACTTTCAGGGATAGTGCAATTTTGCAGCACTAAGACACTAACTAAGATTATGCTAAATATTTTTATAAACTTCATAAATTTTTTCTCTATATTCCTCAGACAATGGGTGCAAAGGTAGTCTTAAATTATTCTCTAGTAAAGACATTTTTTCAAGCAGGTATTTACATGGACTTGGACTGGCTTCAACAAATAAGAGTTCAAACAACTTTGAATATCTTTTTTGTAAAGTCTCTGCTTCATCAAATTTATGGTTTAAGCATAAATCAGATAAATATTTCATTTCCTTTGGCATTACATTAGCTGCAACAGAAATAATTCCATCACCTTCGTATTTCATAAAATTAACAAAGGTTGGGTCATCTCCTGATAGTAAAATGAAATCAGTTCTATTCTGTTTAACTTTTTTTAGTTCCATAAATCTTTCTGAAGTGTTAACTGCTTCTTTTATACCTGTAATATTCTTATTTTCAGCAAGTTTTAATGTGGTATTAGGCAATAAATCTACACCAGTTCTACCTGGCACATTATATAGAGTTATTTTTGCCTCAGTTTCACAAAGTGCATTGAAATGAAGCTCAAGTCCTTTTTGTGAAGGTTTGTTATAATAGGGAGTAACAGCAAGACAGTCTTTGATGTTGTGATTTAATGCTAATTCTATTAGCTCTATTGATTCTAATGTAGATGAACTTCCAACCCCAGCCATCAAAGGTAATGTTGTCTCATTAGAGCAGAATGAAAATATTTCATTTCGCTCCTCTTTTTTCAAAGTAGCAGACTCACCTGTAGTGCCAACTAGCACTAGTCCATCTGTTCCTGATTCTTCGTGAAATAAAAGTAAATTCTTAAATGAATCAAAATCTACATCACCATTTGATTTCATAGGTGTAACTATTGCAGCTATACTTCCTTTCAAAATATTTTTTCCTATAATCTAAACATGAATGATAAAACAAAAGCACCAAGTTTTTTAGGTTTAGTAGAGGAAAATGAGCATTTAAGTCTAGATGACCTTAAGGGCAGTTATGTAATAATTTACTTTTATCCGAAAGATAAAACTTCAGGCTGTACTATTGAGAGCCAAAACTTCAGAGATTTTAAATCAAAATTTGCCAAGAAAAATTGCAAAATAATCGGAGTATCAAGAGATTCAATCAAGTCGCACAAAAGCTTTATTGAAAAAGAGGCATTAAATTTTCCACTGATATCAGATCCTGAGGAAGAGATGTGTAATGCATATGGTGTTATGAAAGAAAAGTCTATGTATGGAAGGAAGTATATGGGTATTGAAAGAAGCACATTTTTAATTGATCCTCAAGGTATGCTCATAAAAGAATGGAGAGGTGTAAAAGTTCCAGGTCATGTAGAGGAAGTCTACAAATTCTTATCTGAATTATAAGTTTTAAGAGTCGACGTATTTCCAGTTGTCCATCAATGATTTGATGAAACTCGCAAGAGGAACTGCAAAAAATACTCCCCATATGCCGAATATTGCCCCAAATAAAAATACCGATAACAGCACTACTACTGCAGGAAGTTTAACAACTCCTGACATTAGAAATGGCAGAAAAATATTGCCATCAATGTTTTGAAGCATCGCATAGCAGAAAAGTATGAACAGAACATAAGGATCAAGACCAAATTGAGCAAGACTTACTATTGCAACTGGAAAAGTCATAAAGACTGGTCCAAAGAAAGGTATCAGTTGGCTTAATCCAAAAGTAACTCCTAATAAAACTGGGCTATTTACACCTAAGAGCCAAAACATTAAGCTCCCAAAAACTGCCACAACAAATACCTCGATAAATTTAGCTTTGAAATAACTTTGAAAATTTTGATTTGTCTCTGTCCAAACTTTAGCTAAAAATTTTCTTTTTTTGGGCACAAGTTTTGAGAAACCTGAGGACAAAGTATCAGTATCCCATAACCAAAAAAATAGAAAAATCGGTACCAAGATGATGCTCAGAAATAAATTTGCTGTGTCCTGTAATCGTGAAATTCCGAAAGATACTGCATCAGAAGCAAATCCACTTATATCACTTAGAAAGCTTTGGGCTCCTTCTATTGATTCATTTGGTGCGTTAACTTCGCCAAGAAAAGAGATTATTGGTTCAGAGATTATGCTCAAGCTTGGCAACTCACTAAGATATCTATTAGCTTCGTTTATAAATAATGGTATGAAAATTAATAAAAACAGTGTTGCCAATAAAACAGCAATTAAAAAAGTCACAAATACACTCAATCTTTCTGGAATGCCAATTTTTGTGAAATAAACATGCATTGGTCTAAATAGAAATGCTAGAACAATACTGGTGAGAATCGGAGCTGATAAGTCTCCAACAACCCACAGGGCAAAAAATCCAACAAGCATTACGGATACCAAAAACATTATTTGTTGGTTTTTGATTAAATTATTTAATCTCATTTTTTATTGAATCTTCTTATAAAATACCTATCAAATAATTATAGTTAACTCTTATGATTAAAAAAACAATTGTTTCTCTTCTCGCTTTGTTGTTGGGATTAAATAATTTTGCTCAAGAAAGCAGTATCGAACTCCCATTAATAGGTGATAGATTGAGTGGCGCAATATCTCAAACTGAAGAGGAAGCACTTGGCCGTCAATTCTTGAGGGATCTAAAAAGACAAACAGCCATACTATATGATCCAATTGTACAGGAGTGGACAGAGCTATTTATCTATAAAATTGGAGAACAAAGCAAAGTAAGCAAAAAAGCTTTTGAAGTAATATTAATTGAGGATAACTCACTTAATGCTTTTGCTGCACCAGGAGGCATCATAGGTGTTAATGCTGGGTTATTTAAATATGCAGAAAATGAGGCACAGTTTGCTTCAGTAATATCACATGAGCTAGCTCACATTAGTCAAAGACACTTTGCAAGACAAGTACTGGAAGGCAGTGACAGAAGCAATGCAAATCTAGCAACAATCCTTGCTTCAATCGTTGTGGCAGTAGCATCAAGTAGTCCTGCAGCCATCATTGGTGGTCAGGGGATCCTGGCAACTCAACAATTAAGATTTTCAAGATTATATGAAACTGAAGCAGATCGAGAGGGTTATGTAACACTTCAAAAAGCTGGATACGATACTGTCCAAATGTCTGAAATGTTTAAAAATATGCAAGAAGTTAGAAGATTATCAGGTGACAATATTCCAGAATTTCTTCTGACTCACCCTATTACAACTAGGAGAATTACTGAATCCAGAGAGAGAGCAAGAGAATTTCCAAGTCCAGGCATCATTGATAGTCTAAATTTTAAATTAATTAAAAAAAGAGTTAGATACCTAATGACTGACAATTTGTCTATACGATCTATTGAAAAGGAAATTGGAAATAAAGATGAGGATATCTACTTTCGTGCACTTATTGAAATGAAGAAATTAAATTTTTCAAAATCAATAGAACTTTTGACTAATCTTGAAGAAAAGTATCCAGATAATTTAATAATTAAGACAACTATAGCTGAAATTTATACAGAATCTGGAAATGTCAGAAAAAGTAAAGATTATACAAACAAACTGCTTTCAGTTTCTTTAGGAAACTATCCTTTGAGCTATAACCTAGCAAATGCTTATATGCTTGAGGAAGATTTTATTGCAGCTGAACAGATACTAGAAGATATTAAATTTTATCGTCCAGTAGATATAAACCTGCTGAGAGATTTGAGTGAAGTACAAAAAAGAAGTAATAACTTATTAGGCTACCACTTAACTAATAGCGAGTTTTTGTTTTATTCAGGAAGATATGAAGAAGCATTAAGAGATCTTCAAGAAGCTAGGAGAATAGCTCAGAATAATTTCAAAATAAGGGAAATTATTACTGAGAGAATTCTTATTCTACAATCTTATGTCCAACCGCAAAGAAGAAGGTCTTAACTATTCTGAGAATAAAATTTACTTATACTTTCAAAGACTTTTTGTCTTTCTAGTTCTTGAAAGGGTTCATGTCTCATATTCTTAAAAACCCTAAATTCTGATTTAAAACCTGTTTGAATTAGAAGATTGTGTATTTCCTCTGCTTGTTTGCCGTGTGCATTCACAGCATCTTTATCTCCGGTCAATAAATAAAAAGGAATATTTTCATCCATCATTCCAAAAGATTTTTTTGTCCATAAATTAATGAATCCGTTTGCCAAATCCTGCCACATTTGAGTAGTTTTCTTGAATCCACATAAAGGGTCAGCAATATACTCATCGACTGACTTTTGATCTGATGAAAGATAATCATGTGTCGTTCTGTTGGGTTCAAACTCAGCATTTTGTTTGATTGTTGTTAATTTTTCCATTTCATCACTTAACCCTCTTTTTCCTTTAATAATATACTCAGGCCAAATCAATAATTTATTTAGGTACATAAGAAAGGGATTTATGCTAAATGCCGCACTAAGAACCACTCCATTAAAAAAAATATTTCGTTTTAAAAGAGATATTATCAAAGCAGTGCCTAGACTATGACTTATTACATAATGATTAAGAGTAGGATGATTCTTTCTGATTTCACTATTCATTTCTGCTAATTGATCTATTACGGCCTCATAACCATTTTCTTCAAGAAAGAACCCTCTTAGCTTACCGTCCGTAATGTGTAGGCCATGGCCTAAGTGATCTGAGCAATAAACTATATAGCCTCTTTCATTAAAATATTTTGCGGTTTCATGATATCTTCCATGATATTCAACAAGACCATGGATTATTTGAATAGTGCCAATGGGATTGTCTACATCATCCCAAACCATTCCTCTTAAATTGCCATGTTCGCTTGGCAAAGAGATTTCTTTCATTCTTTTAAAATTTTTGTATAGCTTTCAAAATCTTCTCTATTTGTTCTAAAGCTATTTGCTGGATCTTCACTATCTTCGTATCCAAGAGCAATTCCACACCAAAGAATCTCATCGTCTCCGTAACCAACATGCTTCTTAATTAACGAAGGAAATCCTGCCCATGCTTCTTGTAAGCATGTAGCAAGACCGGCATCTACAGCAGCTAAACAGATATTTTGTATAAAATGTCCAACGTGGCCCCAGCCGTTCGGCCCAACACACTCATTTACTGTAATGAATATCCCAACAGGTGCACCGAAAAATTCATAATTTTTTCTTGCTTGTTTCATTCTTTTTTCTGTATCTTCTCTTTTTATATCAAGAGCATCATAAAGTGCGAAGCCGGCACCTCTTTGTCTTGCTTTATACCAGTCTGGTCTTTCGGATGGGTAAACTTGATAAACTTCCTTTTCAATCTCACCTTTGTCAAAAAGCTCGCATGCTTCTTTAACTAAGTTATCTCTTGCTTTATCGCATAATACGTATACCTTCCATGGTTGCGAATTAACTCCTGATGGCGCTCTCTTTGCTAATTCAAGAATTTGTTTAACTGTTTCAATATCTACTTTTTTTTCTAAATAAGCCCTTGATGAGTATCTTTTTAGAATCGCATCTTTAAGTTCCATAACTTCCTCTATGATTGACTGTTGATTATAACCCCATTAATTAAAAAAATTTTACGGCTATTGGGTTTTAAGATTTCTGATAATTTGTCTATGAGTTTTTCTGTCAATTTCATATTTAAAAAAAATGGTTACAGGAATTAAGAATAATAAAAATACTAAAGGTCCTTGAAAAAGAGCGAGCAGTTCTGTTTGTGCATTTGAAGGCTCAATATTTCCCTCTGGAAAGCCTATTAACCATAAGGCAAACATTGAGAAAAACTGACCTAAACCTGTCATACATTTAGCACAAAAAGATGTAACTGAGCTAATTGTTGCATCTTGCCTTAATGATGAATTGCTTTGCACTTGATCAATTATATCTGGAACCATAGATTCTCTTATCATCAGGCTCAATAAAGAAAAAGTACCAGTAACAAAGATAAAAAATGATAAAAATAACACCAAACTTTCAGAACCTAGATCAGGTGCATATCCAATTTTATATAAAATGAAGGGAGTCGCTTGAAATACTCCAATTAAAATAAGGCAAAAAATTATTATCTGATTTTTTTCAAAATAATGAACAACCCGAGGTGCCAGATACCAACTTATGAGTGTTGAAGCAAAATAAATTTTTATAAATTCTTGAATCTGCAACGGACTTAAATCCCAAAATTCTGTTTGTGTAAGAAATGTCAGGCTATTTGCTAAACCCCAAGCCAATTGGATAGTTATGGAGCCTAGGAGAAAAATTATTATAGATTTATTTGTATAGATAAATCTTAATTCAGATAAGATCTGATCTAATTTATTGTGAATCGTGTCAGCTTTTGGCCATACATAAAGTTCTGGTATTAAGGATTTGGTCCCAATGATTGATATCATGCCAAGTGCAAGCATCATGACTGAACCAATTACACCCACAAGACCCCAAGCTGCCTCATTATCAAGACTGATCATAGGCAGAATGAGAAATGAATGGGATAGCGCAATTAATGATTGAAATCCCTCTCTTAAGGACATAATTGAGGCTTTATCCTCATATGTATCAGGTATTTCTGCAGCCAAAGCTCGATGCGGAATATCAAATAAAGTTACGAAAAATCTAGTCAGAACAGCAAAAATTAAAAGCCAAAAAAATAAAAAGAATTGTGATTCTGCCCAGCCACTGTCTGGGTAAAACAATAAGTAATAGGAAATAGATATCGGTAATAGCGAAATAAACATTAGAAAATGCCTTCTACCGTATTTAGTTTTCAATCTATCTGACAGTACCCCAATTAAAGGATCAGTAATAGCATCAAAAAAAAGTGCAATTAATAAAGCCAGACCTGTTAGAAGAGGACTAAGACCAAGAACAGTTAGATAATAGGCTCCTAAATACCAGACAAAGAAATCGGTTTTAATAGCATTAACACCACCACCAAGGCCAAAACAAATTTTTTCAAATAAGTTAATTTTCAATTTTATTAATATAGTTATTAATTCTTGTGTTTACGTTTTTTCTAATATGGTTCCAAAATATTTGATAGTCCCAATTATGTAAATCTTTTTTGCCTGTAATGTCAGTTTTTAATAACCTTTCTATTGTCGATCCTCGTGTTTCTAGATAACCCTTTTCACTCACGCGTGCAAAAATTTCTTGATTTTGAGGTAGGTATAAGTTTTTAATGGAACTTGAATTCTTATCTACAGCTTTGTAATTGAAAAATACAGAGGGTCCTGAAAGTTTTGGCATTAATAAAGATTCAAATTTACTTTCGTGCCATTCTTTTGATGTGTTCCAAGAAATTGGATTTGTTGTATGAAGGTGATTAATTTCTTTTAAAGAGTATGAATCTCCATCAAACATCCAATATTTGAGCTTTGCTCTAACTGCACCTTCACCTACAGTTTGGAATTGAATAATACTTGGCTCATCAGCAGATTCACAAGCTATTTCTAAATCTAAATTATCGCTTAACGAATTATCTAGAGGGTATCCTATAAGATAAGCAGCTAAGAGACGTTCGTTAAAATCCTTCTTAAATTCTTCTTCATGAAACAGTCTTTGTCCATGCAACGAACCCTGACTATGTGAGGCAATTATAAAAGGTTTTCCTTTAGAAAAATTTGTTAAAAAAAACCTGAATGCTTTTTTAATATCAGAATATGCTACCTCTAAACTTTGTTGACTATTTGATTCATTATTTTGTGAAATGGCTGCAAATGTTGCTTGCCTATACTCAGGAGCATATATATTACAGCTTTCATAAAAAGCACTTGCCTGACTAGAAAGCATCAGTTGAGTTCTTTGGAAAGTTGAGGAATCTCTATCAATATGAAAATTCCATTCTTTTAAAAAAAACCCTGTTGGGTGAATATAAAAGCAATCAATTATTTTATTTCTTTTAAATTCTTTATTAAAAGGGGATAGGCTCTCAAAAGATTTATTTTTAGGGGTACATGCCCAAAAAAATTGATCAGAGTAATCAGGTTCTGGTGGGAGGTCTTTATCAAAATCTTTTTCAGGAGTGATAGATTTAAAAAATTCATTCAAGAATGAATTTTCGCTTTTTTGCATTTCTTATTCGTTGACTGTTAGATCAAAAACTTGAACAGCAGCATCTGTACCGTCACTTACAACAATTCTGACAGTGTATTCTCCTATATCGTCTTCTCTTGGAGTACCTGTAACACGTCCGTTAGCAGGAGATATTGATAAGAAATCAGCAGCTGAACCGTCAGATTTTTTTGTTATTTCCATTGTATATGTAAGCACATCACCATCTTCATCCTCTGCTCTTAGACCATAGAAGTATAGTTGGTTAACGTATGCGTCTGTAAATGGAGAAGTAGTAATAACAGGCGCATTATTAGCAACACCTTCTAATTCCGGTGCTAGGTTTATTGACAGATCTGAAACATTTGAGTCGGTTATTTCAAATATTGAACTTGAACCAGTCATTTCACCTGGACCACCATAAGAATTATCACCATTAATATCTGATCCTATGGTCATTCGGTAGTTACCTGGGTTGATTCCTGTGAATACAAATGTGCCTTGTCCATCTATCACAGGTGAAAATACTTCTTGTACAGGTATTCCATTTTCATCAAGCAACCTTGCTTTCAGTGCTGGAAGGTTGATATCGTAGGCTTCACCAATAACATTAAAGATTACATTCACTCCAACAGAGAGTAACTCATAACCATCAAAAGGAAGATCTGCCCCTTCGATGAGAGGAAAGTCAAATAAGATTGTTGAATTAACCCAACCCGCCCAAGTGTAGTCTTCTTTCTTGGAGACTGTGAAATTAAATCCGTCTGCTGAAACATCTAAAAATTCAGATTGATAAGTATAAGTAACATCATTGAAGCCTTCACCAGCTGCACCACTTGGGGTAATAGTGAATTGTCCTGAATAGTTATCCTCTGGAAGAAGAGTAACTAATGATGGTCCCTGATAGTAAGGTAGGGAATCAAAGCTTGTGAAATAACCATTTTCAAATGAATCAACTGCTTTGATAGCTTTATGCAAGTCAATTATTCCATAACCTAAATGCTCATCCCAACCAGGTCTAGCAACAGAATCATTTGGTCTAGCTTCTTTGTTTACATCATTTGTTAGCAAGTTAGCAGCTAACATTTTATCAACCTCAACATAGGTTAACTGGCTTGGTAAGCTTGGGTTTGATTCATAAGGCTTTACGATGTCCTCATAATAATATTTAACAAGACCTAAAAATCCTGCGCCATGAGGGGAAGCCATAGAAGTTCCTTGTGCCCCTATTAGTTGGTTACCATTATTGCTGGATTGAATATAACTATCTACATATGCATATGCATAAACTAGATCATCGACTCCATCTGCATTCCAATCAGAGTATTCTCCTCCAGGTGCAGAGAAATCTACATATTCATTTGTTGACGAATAACTGGATCTTCTATCTGTTCCGTTGGTTGCACCAACTGAATAAACTTTTGGACAAGCAGCTGGATAGCTCGTTGAACCTACACCTCCATTACCAGATGATGAAGCAATAAGAACGCCTTTATCTGCAAGCTCACCTAGTTTTGTACATGATGCAGATGTTGGACTTCCTCCACCGCCGCCGTAACTCATATTCATTGAGTGTAAAGTTTCACCACCACTTCTTTGTGAAAAACTTGTACCAGAGTCATTGCTATCTCCATTTAAAAACAGATACGCTGCATAAGTTGGGCCACAACCATTTTGATAACAGACCCTCACAGGAGTAACTTTTGCACCCATACCGTTTCCATCTATACCATCATTAAGCATAGAAATTGTGCTTCCAACGTGTGTCCCATGACTAAAAGATCCTTGCTCAAATTCAATATCATCAGCAAGAGGATCGTTATCTTCCATATCCCATCCCCATTCAGTAGTGAATATTGATCTTTGGAATGCAGGGTCTGGCAAGTAAGGACTTCCAGAGTCTAGTACTGCAACATTTACTGGTTTAGTCTCCTGGCCAATAATATCTAGAGCTTCAGGAATATTTACAACATCGAAGTTCCACCATTGATATGTGTTATAACTTGGGTCTTGTGTAAAAGGTTCATACTGAAGTGAACGATTCCAACTTGGTTCTACAAATAAATTTGGAGACCTTTCTTTAAGGACAGAAATTGCTTTCATATATCTACCCCTTTCATACGCATCCGGCAGACTCTCCCTTAACGTTGATGTGTACTCTTCATCTTGCCCTAGACCTGCCATTTTTGCTAAATCAGACATTGTTACATCAACTAAACCGCCTTCGACATTTCCCATTTCTTGAATGAGTTCATTCTCCGTTTGATTTGTATTGAATCCATCAAATGCTGGTTTTTTAGCTAGGAGAATTTTTTCTAAATCAAAATCAGCATTAGCCTCATCAGCTGCCTCTTTCAATGCATTTGAGCTGGCAAATTGCGGAGTTTGTGTTATTACATATGCTGAAGGGATTGAGTTATCAACTCTGTAATGATCAATAAAGACATAGTAAATATCTCCTTCACCAGCAGGTATATAAGCAGTTTCAACTTTATTGTAAGTACCACCGACGTTGTCTGTATTTTCTTCCGAATCAATGATGAACATATCTAAATCAACATTTGAATTTGTAGCTGAAGGATTGCCATTATGATTTACCATTGTAAGTTCCAGGTTGATCCTACCAGGGCCTGCAATTACTTGGAAAAGATCTGCGTCATCTTCTCCACCTAGCCAACCTAATATAGTTGAACCTTCCTCTATAAATTGAGCTCTGTTTGTAAAGTTATTCGATATGTTTTCAAAATCTGGATTATTAATATCTGAATCAAGTGCGAAAGGACCATCAATTCCTAATGCACCACCAACGTTATATGTTCCAGGGCTTGGCTCTGGAGTTGGTTCAGGCGTTGGCTCTGGAGTTGGTTCAGGCGTTGGCTCTGGAGTTGGTTCAGGCGTTGGCTCTGGAGTTGGTTCAGGCGTTGGCTCTGGAGTTGG
>Ga0209433_10000181_pt1 | contig 19417 bp, 18 predicted proteins | sample METZYME_5_50m_FD_187552 | JGI IMG/M metagenome (GOLD analysis project Ga0209433, IMG submission 187552) | Marine microbial communities from oxygen minimum zone in mesopelagic equatorial Pacific - METZYME_5_50m (SPAdes) (version 2) | ecosystem: Environmental > Aquatic > Marine > Oceanic | place...
AGAAGACAGACAAGGAGTTTGTAGTGGAGTTTATGGTATAGGTTGTGTTTATATCCCATTGCTCTACTAAACCAGCTGGTCTGGTTGTTGTTTCTAAAGTCCAAGGCAGTGTGTTGTCTGTTACGGAGAATGTTGTACCAGTTGCGGATATATCTGCTGATGGAGTTACATTGGTTCCTGACCATGTGTTGACTTCCGCACCAAAGACTTGCTTCTGGGTTACCTCCGTTATAGTTTGTGTAGTTGTCGTTGTACTGTTCATTGACCCTGTGGTAAACTGGGGTGTGACAGTATTTGCTCTCGCTACTGCGGGTGACAACAGGGCTAAGAGTAAAATCCATTTCTTCATACTTTTGGTTCGTCTTGTTTTTTCATCATTGGACAAGAAGTTGGCTTATTACCGTTATTCTTACCTGTAGTAAGACCGAATGTGGCAAGTGCCCCCGTAAAAATCGAAGCGACAAAAGTTATATCACTATTGCCAGACTTCTTAATCATTGGTATTTCTACATAGTTTAAGGTAATAATAAACCCAGACCAGATTACTACAGCTAACCGTACGATTGCAGCCAATATAGCCATCTGCTCGTCATGGTCATCTATACCTTCTTTTATTTTTGTAAGGATGCTTTTCTTTTTTTCTTCCATTTATCTATCTTGCCTTGTAAAAACTTCTGTACTCGTTTTTTAATTACATCAAAGAAGGGCTGGGCAAGGGTGGTTGTAGCCACAGCTGCTACCGCTGTAGTTACGGCTGTAACCATAACTTCTGGTGACGGTAGCGGCATTTGTACATCTATAATAGGTATATCTAACTTTCTTGTTTGAGGTTGCACCTCGGCGGTTTTTGCTGGTTGTGTCCCCTCTGGTTCGCGAAGATCGCTCGGAGGTACAACCAACGGTATGTAGGATGGAACATCTGCTGTAGGGAGAGGTATTGATGGGGTTTGTATAGTAGGAAAGGTGGGTATTTCCACTATGCTGCTATCTCCATAAGAGTTATATCAGAAGTACCTCTACAATAAGAAGAGTTATCACCATCCTGTTCGGATCTATTTATATACACTGTATAACCATTAGGATCAACCAATACTACATAAGTATGTGTACCAGCACCGGGAGTATCTAGTACTGTAAAAGAGCTAGTCATAAAGACATCATCTCTATCATTATATAATTCGGCACCACTTATGTTTTGTCTATTTCCATAACCGGTTGCTAGTCCTATCATAGAACTACTTCCTGACGTTATTCTTTGAACCCCTGCACCTGATCCTGTTGTTGTTCCGTTTACGCCGCTAAGATTTACTTGTACTAGCACTTTATTTGATGCGTCAGTCATAGTAATGTCAGCTTGTAAGCTGGGAATATTATTCCAACTAGCAGAACTAGTACTAAAAGTATCTGTTTTTTGTGCATGCTGTACTTGAAGAATATTACCTGTGTTATTAGGAAACGCTACCTTACCATCTGAACTAAGTGTAAGTGCATCCGAAGACGCACTTGAGTTACGTATTGAGTCTACGATTATTCGTGACATTATCTACCCTCCTATGGTTTTGGGTACTTATCTTTAATTGCTTTAATATCTGCCTTCCAAGAATCTATGCCTGAGTGATAGATTTTGTCAAGCTGGTCTTGCCAAGAAGGGTAAGCTTCTGCTCTATCTCTTTGATATTTTGTAGCTGCTAAAGCATCGTCGATTGACTTACGAGCTGCTGCTACTTTGGCATCATCAAGTGTTACCTTGTTGCCGTCTTTGTCAAACGCTCCAGCGGAGTCGTCTATTGATACTACTGTGCCTGCGTATGCAGAATAAATTGCTTCGTGATCCATTTTGTTAAAAAGAAATAATTGTTTGTATGTTTGTTAGTAAACAGGCTATGCTGCTACTTCCATTACTGTAATGTGACTTATAGAGGTGGGATAGTATTTAGAATCTCCATCATTATAGACTCTATTAAGATATGCAGTTTCCCCATAACTATCTGTCCATTGCACTTTATATGTTGTAGAACTTGTAGTGTTAGGGCTATCTAAAAACATATTGTCATAATTTACCATCTGGTAACCTGAAATAGTCCAACCTACATTTGTAACTCTACGTCTGAGAGAACCGACTTGATCTCCTACACCTATAGCCGTACTACCTCGCATAAGTCGTGTCATTACATTGTAAGTACCAGAGTTAGTACAAAGTCCTAAATGATAACAAACTAATATTTTACTAGAAGTTGCCGAAGGCTGAATAGCGACACTTAATCCTGATATATCTGTAAAAACATTATCAGTAAGAGCTTGACTTACACGACCACTTTGAACTGCTTGTTTTACTTGAAGAATTTTACCAAAATTACCAGACAAGTTAGATATACTTGTACTTCCATCAGCAGCTAAAACAATATTGTTAGAACTGGAGGAAGCATGTTTTAAATTTGTTGCGTTTAGTGTTGCCATTATGCTGCTACCTCCATTACTGTTATTGAAGAAACTGGTCTTGGTACATAATTATAATCAGTGTCAGTAGTTGCTCTATTAAACATAATAGTATAACTAGCTTGATGTGGAGTAGCTGCTTGCAATTTATAAGTTGTCGCAGATGTTGTATTTGGAGAATCTAAAAAAGTATGACTATAAGTTTCACATTCGTAACTATTTTGAGTTATCGCAGCAACAGTACAATTAACTCGACTACCAGCAGAATTACCTTTAAAAATATCTGTGCTACCTCTAACAAGGTTAATCATTCCATATGAACTGGTTGTGACACTTATTGAAAACATTACTAGAATTTTACTAGAAGCAGAAGTAGGTGTGATTGTTACGGACATTCCAGAAATATCTGTAAAAGTTTGTGACTGTATTGATTGTGTATCTGTTTTAGTTGTTTGAACAACTTGAAGAATTTTACCTGTATCTATACCAGATAAACTACTTCCACTAAAAGTCGTTGCGGTTACTAAACCACTTGTTCCATTTATTGTTACTGGCATTTATATTATTGTCCATGTTTCGCCAGAACCTACAGTTACTGTAGCTCCTGAGTTTACTGTAATAGGCCCAAACGTACCAGCGTTGTGATTATTACTAATCGTGTAGCTGGTAGTTACTGTAGTGCCATTTTCCCAAAAGATTTTGTCCGACCCACCGCCTGCTGCACCAGCACTAGCTTCAGCCCATGTAAGGCCACCAGCTGCACTAGATTTAGCAGTTAGCACATAATCATTTGTAGGGGTATTGTCTATATTAAGATCGGCTTCTTTGATAGTACCATCTTTGATACCGTCTCCACCTGTTATTTTTGTTAATGCCATTATGCTGCCACCTCCATAGCTGTAAGAACTGAAATTGCCCTTGCATAGTTTTGGTTATCAACATCACCTTGGGGCCTATTTACATATATTGTTTTATTATTTTGACTTGAAACCCCGATAGCGGGTGTATAAGTTAATGATGAGGTACTACCAGCAGTATCTAAATAATTTATAGGTAAAGAATAAACTACCCATTCTTGATCGCCTCTTACTGGAACACAACCTGTAACTCTTGATCTATTACTGTCAGCATCGCCTGTTGCAGCAGTTATAACCGAACCTCCTTTAAATAATTTATAAAAAATGTTTTCATCATTATCTATACCAAGCGAAAAATATCCAGTTATAAAAATTTTACTTGAGGCAGATGAAGGTGTAATAGAAATACTTAACCCATGACCAACCCAATCAGAAGTTCTATTAATAGTTGTGGAAGCAGTATCTGTTTTAACTGCTTGAATAACTTGAAGAATACTACCCAATCCAGTTTGATTTCTGTCGGGTAAAGTTATAAGTCTATGTGCACCACCTGTTGTTGATGCCGGAGCCTGTAAGGATACTGACCCGGAGGTAGATCCAACTAATTTTATTGTCATGCTGCTACCTCAATTAATGTAAGTGATGAAGGAATTCTTCCTCTTGAAGAATCAGTTGAACCTTGATAATCTCTACCTATATAACTTGTATATCCACCAGAATAACCTTGTTTCCATTGAATTTTATAGGTATGTGATCCAGCACCACTTGGAGTATCTAAAGCATGAAATGTACTGTTGTTTGCTTGGTAATTGTAAGAACCATTATAATTACCAGCACTTGCACGAGTCGCAGTACTATCTGCATCACCAAGCCACGGATAATTTGTACTTCCGTCTACATCTACTCTTACTAATCTAAACCAAGTGCTATATGCAGCCACTGATCCAAAAAAGAAATTTCCTAAACAAAGAACTTTACTACCAGCAACAGTAGTTATTGCTTGGGATAAACCACTTATATCTCCAAAGGTAGTAGATGTTGTGGATGCGGTATCTGTTTTAGCTACTTGAACAACTTGAAGAATTTTACCTAAACTTGAATTACTTGTAAGAATAGTTCCATTTGCAGTTCCCGGTACAGTCAACTCAATAGCTGCATTACCAGCTGTACTGGCTGGCCCTTTGATAGCAACTGTTCCCCCACCGCCATCTGCGGTTAGTTTTAATTGGCTCATACTCCTACCTCCATTGCTGTAATTGTTGAAACACAGTTTGTCATGTAATTGTAGTCATCTTGGGTAACTGCAGTATTAATACCAATTATATAACTAGAAGAGTATGGACAATGTGCTTGTAATTTATAAGTTGTAGCAGAAGTTGTATTTGGAGAATCTAAAAATTTTTGTGATACTGTCATTGCATTTACATAAGATGCCTGATAAGTACCAAAAGCACCTCTTGCTTGACTTGTAGCATTTGGGTTTGTATTTCCAATAAAAATTGTACTATCACTATTTCTTAGTAAACGCATAGTGTAATATTGGGCATTTGCAAAAACAACAAGAGAATAATCAACTAAAATTTTACTAGAGGTTGAGCTAGGTGTAATGCTAACACTCATGCCTGTAATATCAACTAAACTTGTCGATTGTATGGTTTGTTTATCTAATTTTACAGCTTGTTTAACTTGAAGAATTTTACCTCCAACTCCTGATGCAAAATCGGCACTTTGTATTATTCCGTCTGGTAAACCACCAACGGATATACCGGATACTGTGCCAGACCCGTTTAATGTAATTGGCATAATTTATACGATTGTCCAGTTTTCTCCAGTACCAATCGTTACAGCGATACCAGAATTAATTGTTATAGGGCCAGCAGACATGGCGTTGTTGTTATTACTAATTGTGTAATTGGTTGTTACGGTCTGACCATTTTCATAGAAGATTTTGTCAGTTCCTCCACCTGTCGCCCCAGCTTCTGCTACTACCCACTCCATACCATTAGCTGTATAGCCAAGTACTTTGTCAGTTCCAGAAGGAGCTGCATGTATATCTAGTTTTGATTCAGATATAGTGTCATCAGCTATCTTAACATTAGTAACTGCATTAGATGCTATCTTAGCTGCTGTAACTGTGTTGTCACTTGGAGTACCAACGCTTATCGCTGTTCCGAGGGTAAGAATAAAGAAATCAGAACCACTAGCAGGGGCACTGGCAAATATAATGTCATTACCATCAATAGCAAATCCTTCGCTTGGACTGGTTCCGCTATTAGGTTTCTGAATGACTCCATTGACGCTAACAATATGTGCTTGTGCATTTGCTCCCGCATTAGATAATGTAAATCTTGTAGCTGAACCGTTAAAGGTAGCACTACCGCCGCCTGCACCGCTAGAGCTAGACAGTGTGTTTATTTGTATGTTGTAAGGACTTGCTGGTAAGTTAGTTAAGTTTGCACCACTAACTGCTGGCAAGGTTGCAGGGAATCTAGCATCAGGAATAGTTCCAGATGTTAAATTACTAGCACTTAAAGCTGTTAAGTCTACAGCGGCCCAACTAAGATTACCACTACCATCAGTCTTTAAAAACTGACCATTGACAATATTGGTTGGTAAAGTAAGTGTATAAGTAGAACCAGCACTATGGGGTGGCGATTGAATTTTTACACCATGACTATTTACTGAACAGTTAAGTTGTATTGCACCAACAGTCCCGCTGCTAGTACCATCACCTAAAACCTCAAGGCAACCAGTACCGTTAGGGTTTACTTTAATATTACCGTTAGTTGTGCTTGTAGTTATTTGGTTTGCTTGCACATCTAAGTTACCACCAAGTTGTGGTGATGTATCGTCTACGACATCTGAGCTAGCTGCTGTAACAGTAACAAACTCAAGAGCATTACCAGCTGAGTTGACTTTTACTGTTTTACCAGCCGCACCACCAAAGTTTGAAGGTGTATCAGATAGTCCTGTAAAAGTAGAACTACCACTACCTCCACCACCTCCAGTGTCATCAGCAATAATAAACTGAGATGTAGAGCTATCATACTTTAGTATTTTACCGTTTGCTACACCTGATGTATTTACGTCAGTTAGATCGTTTATAGTGCTAGGTATACTAGGCTTGTTAAGTATTACAGCATCACCAGATGTAGCATTAAAATCAGCTTGTACGTTGACTTCAGCTCCAGCTGCTATGCCATCTAGTTTTGCATGGTCTGCATCAGTAAAGACATTACTATCAGTTGCTGCTTCTACTGCTGCTCTTATCTCAGCGTTAGTCTGGTCGCCAGTAGCTCCAGATTCTATTGCGTTGAGTTTTGTATGGTCTGCGTCTGTAAATACGTTACTGTCAGTTGCACTTTCTACAAGTGTACGTATCTCGGCAGCTGTTTGATCTGCGGTAGCTGCGGTTTCAATACCGTCTAGTTTTACTTTATCAGCAGCAGATATAAAACCTTTTACTGTTTGTGTAGAGCTAACTATATTTTGCTCTTCTTGTACAGCAAATAATAACTGTTTCTGATTATTATTTAAGTCTTCTGCTTTGACTGATGACCCTGCTGTGTATGTAGCTTTTGCAGCATCTACATTTGTATCACGAAAAATACGTATAGCTGCTGGGCTAGCTGGTATATTACCAGAAGTAAATACAACATTACCACCACCTGTTGTTGTGTAGCCAGTAATATTGTAATGTGTACCTGACGATTTTAGTACTTCGTCTACAGTTACTTTTATGTCAGATTCTTGAATGGAGGGAAAGGAAAACGCTTTAGTCGCATTTCCATCCCCAGTATAGTCTACGAATGTTGTTGCCATTTATTTAGGTATGTTGAGGATGTTTGCTGTATTTCTACGCTTTTCTATTTTTCCAAACTTGCGTTCTTGCTGTTCTCGTATTAACTTAATAATATCAGAATTATCTTTGATAGATGCCCATGCTTTTCTTCTAGCTTTTTGAAATATTAAATCTATCATTCTGTTATGATAATAGTCTCTAGCGTCAAACTCAGCTCTTCTGCCAGATTTTATGTCATTATACATCTGCTCCATAGATGCTAAAATTCTTGGATCTTTAGCTAACTTGTCTAGCTCACGTTCTAAGTTTTGTAAACCTATAGCACGTTGAAACTGTGATCTAACTCTAGGTGCATCTGTTAAGTTTGTACTATCAGGTGCGTAGTATGTAGACATACGTAAGTCGTAACCACTGTTAAACAAGAAGTTTCTACCTTCGGTCTGGTCTAAGTTTAGACTTATAGGACTAATTGCATTATACGCTCTGGTTAAAAAGTCCCAATCTTTTATTGGTCTACCATTAAGCATATCATATTTTAAAGGTAGCTCCCTTTCGTCTCCGGCAAACTGTTCCATAAGTAAGTTACGGTTTCGTATAGACTGCACTATACCTGAGTTTATCTCACGCATGTATGGTGTAAATAGTCTACCCATTTCATTACGTAAACCAGCTAGTGGCACTTGATTGTTTGCTAAACTAGCTACGATACGACCAGCTTGACCGGGTCTGCCTGCAAATAAGTCAACAAAAGACTGTATACCGGCTAAGTATGATTTACTTGTTATAGCCTGTGCTACTACAAGAGAAATCTTACCTAGTTCGTTTTCTGTCCACTCTTGACCCATTAACTCGCTAGCGTCGCCTACATCAGCTATTGTAGACATAATAAGGTTAAACGGTTCAAAGTTGTCGTAACCTATACGTACAGCTCCAAGCTTTATAGTTCTAGGCTCCCACTTGCCGTCTATCCACATCTGTCTTTTTTGTCTATCTACTGGGCCATTACCGTTAAGGTCACCACGCATCCAAGCTTGTGTAGCCATAAATACTACAGCAGAGCCTATAGCTAATCTACCTGTTTGTAAAGCCCGTGCGTTAGCTAGCTCTTCTGGAGTGTAGATACCATACTTAGATACACTGCCAAGATCATTAGGGTTAGCAAATGCAATATCGTTAAACTCTTTAACTAAGAAGTTAAATCCGGGTGTATACTTACCTGTAAGTGCAAGCCCGTTTACACCAGTTCTAGCAAACAAAAAGAATGGTTTAGCTAGAGGTGCAGCAGTAAACACGTCGTTTAATCCTTTTGCAAAACCTGTAAGGTCTTGTGTAAGTGTAACTTCTTTACGTGCAAACTGTGTAGCTTCATCTATTATATTACCATTAGCGTCAAAGACTTGTGCATAAAAATCATCTTCATAAGCTTTCATTACATCTTTTGTAAGCCTAGGTATTTCTATACCATTACCTTGTAACTCTAAAGCTTTACGCATAGCTTTTTCACGCATCTTAGCTCGACCTAATATATACCCAAAAGCATCGTCTGTAGCTGCCATGATTTTAGTAGAGTATGTAAGCAAGTTATTGTTATTCATACTTCTTGCTAAATTAGCCATACGAAACGCTGCTGTTTCTCCGGGTGTAGCTCTACCACTTTCTTCTGCCCATCTACGTAGTATTTCCCAGTTATCGTCAGCTGCCGTGTAATCACTAAACCTAGTTTTAACTTGCCTAATATCACCTTTCCAGTATGAGTTTAGTTTACTTCTAAACAATGTAAACGATTCTGGTATAGCTTCTACCATAGCATTGACAGCAGCTAAACTAGATCGTAATGTAGATGCGTCTCCACTTAATGGATACTTAAGTGCAGCACCTATTGCAGTTGCGAGCGGTCTTAAAAATGTTGCAGTAGATGTACCCATAATTGCTCGAGCTGGTGTTTTAGGGCCAGACAAGACACTATGAGTCATAACACCTTCTAGTTCTCTTATTAGAGCACCTGTTCTATCAACACCATTAGGGTCTAACTTACCGCCTTTTATAACAGTTCTTGCCCAGTTATCAAAGTCATCTAAAGTGTTAACATTCTCCATCATAGAAAACGCTTCAAACAAAGCATTAAGTAAGTTATCATCTGGATCGTCTTTAGCTATTTTTAACATAGACATAATAGACTCTCGTGAGTCTTCCATGGCTTGATTTAAAGTTTCTTCTATAGCTTGTTTTCTAGCTTTGCCTGCACCTAATGCTCTAAAACTGTCAGACTTGACAAACCTAGCTTTTTTAGTTTGATACAAAGCAGTAAGCATAGTATCGACCACTTGTTTGGCTGGGCCGTCTATATCGTCTATATCAACTAAATCAGCTATTTCTCTACCAGCTACACCTATGTCACGTAACTGTTTTAGTAACGTACCTCCAATTAAGTCAGCAACTACAACGTTTTTAGATGTCCAAACCTCTTGTCCATCAATAACATCGTTAGTTTCAAATAGCTCTTTTAGATACTCTTGTGGTGACATATCGGCAGGGTTTCTGCCTTGTGTAATTCTTTGGTGTGCTTCGACAGCTTCTCTAAATGTAGATGCTAATGTAGATCTGTTACCTTTAGCTTTTTCTAACTCTTTAGCAAACTTCTCACTGCTAACAAGACCTTTGTATATACGTTCTACAGTTGCATCATCAGTCTCGCCAAGCATGCCAATACGTTCACGTTCAACTGGAGTAGTTACACTGCCAGTAGATCCTTCTTCAGACCCCCATGATTTACGTGTTTTTGATAACTGTTGACGAGCTGTTTGAGGATCTACCTCTGATATATGTGCTGATTGATGTGGTTGAGATAGAGGTGCATTTTTATCTGCTCTAAATTCTGTCTCACCACGACGTAACTGGGCTACACCAGCTTCTACTGTTTGATCTTTTAAACTTTTATTTCTATCTTGTATCTGTTTGATCGCCTTGCTTCCGCCTTTTTTTAAGGTATACGCAAGACCATCAAAAACTAGCCCTATGCCCATGCCTTCTACGATGTTTTTTACTTTCATCATTACAGGATGGTCAGTGTCTTTAGTTGATAACGGTGTATCTACCCAGCCATATCTGTCACGTAATGCACCTAACGCGTTCTGTTCATCTGACTCTTTAGATACAAGGTCAGATACAGCTCCTACAGCTGCACCCCTAACTAAATTACCTTTTGTTAGTGCTAGTAAACCAGCTGGTACAGAAACTATACCCGTAGCTGCCGCAGCTTTAGCAGCCAGTACAGTTCCGGCAGCTAAACTACCAAAATGCACTAAGCCGCGTAACTGCCTACCCCACCATGTTTTTGTTTCTATAGGGTTGTCATATGCTCCAAAGGGTGTAAAGTCGGGAGTATAAGTGCCTGTAGCATCTCTTTGACGTTGCATCTCTCCAGATAACGCATCTACTGTGCGTTCTGGAAAGGTAGCGATAGAAGATGCGGTATCTTGTAGTCCACCTGATAAAATAGACTGACCTTCTTTGATGAGTGCCTTAGCACCCCATGTATCGGCATTTCTAGGATCGAATTGTTCCGCATCAGCCTTAGCTGTTGCTTGGGCCTCCGCAGCCTCCGCAGCATCTAACCTATCTTGCTCTTGATTGAACTCTTCGGTTAAACGATCAGCTTCGCTACCTAGATAATCTAGATAATCGTCGTCGCTTTGACCTAAGTAGTTAGAATTAGTCATTCTTCTTTTTTCCTCTTAGTCGGTTAATACCCTCATTTGCTTTTTCTCTTGCTTTTCGTTTCTCTTCTTTTTTAGCAGCTCTCTCTGCTCTTATCTTATCTCTGTCAATTATACGTTGCTCAGCTTCTGTTATAATAACATTAGCTACATCAGCCTGTAAGTTTTGAAACTGTGACATAGGCATAGTTCTTAACTTTGGAAAAATTGCTAGCACAGCATCCTGTTCTTTAGGCCCTAAATTAGTTAATCTACGCCAGTTTTGTGCTTCTGTTTGAGCACCACTAATATCACTAGACCTGTTAGCTCTATTTCTAATAATTGCTAACATTACATAGGATTGATAATCTTCGGTAAATCTGTCATTAGCCATACCATCAAGAGCACCACTATCTACAACTGATATAATTTCTTCTGCTGTAAAACCATACCTACCAAAATCAGTGTACCCTTGTTTTGCCATTCTATAGACTGACTCTATATTATAATCAGTAAGCCTTAATGAAGGTATAACACCTACAATTCTATCTGTAGGTTTTTTAAAATAGTCATCGTTCTCTTGGTCAGATAGTTCTGTTCTGTGCCTTTTTAATATGCTTTGTCTTTGACGTTCTTTAGCAAAACCGTTAAGCATTTTAGCGGCACTTTCTTTATCTTTTTGTATAAAGCTATATGTTTTGGTTTGGTTAGATGTACCTCCTTGCCCAACTTCTGCATAGTCCTCTGGTGTGAGTTCTGCATAGTCTTCTTTATAAGTAAGTAATCCTGTATCCTTATCCATACCGCCTGTAGCCTTTAGTCTTTCTATAGCATACTCGATACCATTTAAAAACGTACCATCTGCTTGGCGTATCTTTACACCTTTTAATACTTCATCAAAGTACTCAGGCATGGGCCCACCACTTTGTAGAAAACGATTCATCTGCCTTAATGCTTCTTTTTCGTATACTGAATTAAACTTAGAATTGTTAAGTAAAGATTTATCGTTTATCAAATCATTTCTATCGTTTGCATAATCTGTAGCTGTTGTAAGTATTTTAGATTTGTAAAAATCTTTATACCCTCCTTCTTGTAGTTTTTCTATAACGCTTGGTAAGAATTTTTCTACAGCTTCTCCTTCACTCATATTAGTACCATCTGTAGCTGATTTAACTTTAGCCCTAAGATCACCTACAGCTGCATCTATCTGAAACTTCATGGGCTGTGTTAGTTTTCCTTCCTCTTTACCTTGCAATTTGCCTGCAATTACTTTCATCGCAGTTTCCATATCTTGCCTTGCTCTGTATATCTGGTCTTGACTTTTACCAGCAGACGGATGATCTCCAAAGTTAGCACCAGTCTGTTCTCTAGTTAAAGCAGTTTTTAACTTGTCTGGAAAGTCTTCACCTTTAAGAACTGGGATATCTCTCCACTGTGCCATTAAATTAAATACTACACCAGAAGGAGGATTACCGTCAAATTGATTAAAGACCTCGTCCATTGTTTCATCAAACTTATTTTTTGCAGATTCTTTGTCTTTATCAGGATCACGTCTAAAAGAGTCTATTGCGTTTTGTAAGTTACGAGAGTTAGCCCTAGTGCTTTTAAAATTACTATTTGCTAAGGTTGTAGCTTGTCCAGTAGCACTATGCGTAAACTTTGCTTCATTTAATAAAAACAAAGCATCAGTATCATCCATACCGTTTAAGCCAGAACTTACCATCGTAGCTACTTCGGCTACTAGATAGTTATGAGCTTCTAGTTCTGTGTCAAAACCTTTCTCTAACTGTACATATTTAACTAATTCATCCATGTTAGGTATAACAGCTTCACCTTCTTTAACATCTTGACCGGGTTGTGTACGGCTTTTTATTACGTCTACAATATGATTTCTAACTTTTTTATTTAAGTTTGATTCGGCTCTACTATTACTAACACTTTCCCATCTTTGTAGTTTAGCTTCTTTTCTTTTCTCCATTTCTGGAGCTATAGTTTTAAGATAGAATCTATCAAATTCTTTATCAGACATACCAAAAGCTTTTGCTTGTAGTATCATTCTAGTCAAAAAGATATCTTCTACAGAATTATATAAATCAATAGCGTCATCTTGACTATCTAATAAAAGAAAATTACTTTCAGTTAATACCTTATTAAAAGCGTTAAAGCCATTTTCTGTCATCTCGCTTTTCATTTGGCGTTCGGTCAAGTCTGAAACAGTATCTGCATTTCTAATTCTTAATAAGTTTGCAGCAGACTTACCAAATTCATCTGGGTTTACTTTTGAATCTTTACGTAACTGAAGACTGAACGCAGCATCACGTAACTTAAACTTACCTTCTGAATCAATAAACTTCTTTCTATGTAGTGCTAGATCATCTTTTCTTTTTTGATTAAGTTCTCTAGCTTCTTTTCCAGCTTCACGTGCTTCAACAAATTGAGCAGCAGATTTTGAAAAGTTTACTAAACCTTGTAGGTTATCGTTAAAGTTTTTTTGTTGCAGCTCCCTGATTCTAATCATCTGATTATAGAACTCTTCGGCATCCTTCTTAGCTTTCTCTATTTCATTATTGGTTGCCTCAGTCATATCAGCGTCTGTTTGCAAGTAGTTGGTCTTGCTGATATCGGGTAACTGATCCCGTGGTGTACCAACTACGTTAGCGAATGATGATGTCATAATTTATCAAAATTTAAATATTCCAGCACCTGTTGGGTTAAATGCTCCACCCGGTACAAATGGTGTGGCTAGACTTAACCCTGCTTGTGCAATTTGTAATGCACCACCAAGTCTATTTGTTGGAGGCATCATAACAGGCATACCATACTGTGGAGGTAACCCTAATGCCTCTTTAGCTGAGGCGTTTGCTGCTTGAAACTTACGAGTAGCACCTTGTTTAAAGTATGCCATATTTCTTGGTATAGCGTCTAGTACACCTTGTACTTCGCTTTCGGCTGCTAGTACGGATTGATACCCAGCCATTCCAAACTTTCTACTTCTACCACCTTCGTTAACTTTTTGACTTGCAAAATATTTACGATAAGCATTTTCTAAACTTTTTCTACCTTTACCTTGACTAATAATAGCTTTAGCATAAGCATCTGAGTTGTCTCGGCTAAAACCTAATACGTTTAATTGTTGTTGTCTTTCAAGTGTGGTTTCTTTATTAAAGTACTTTACACCTTCAGACTTAAAAGCAAACATTTTTTGTCTTGCTCTTTCTCGGGCTTCTGCTCGAGCCCCTGCATTAGCATCTACGCACACGGCAAAATTCTATAAATGTTACATTGTTCGGCCCATGTTTTAACTTACGTAAAAACTTAAAGCCAAGAAACTTCAGCAGTTTTAGGTGTGCTGTGTTTCTGCTATCAACTATATTCCAAAGGAGTCGCTCTTCGCGGCTATCGACATACCGCTTCGCTTCTCTTGCGAATGTAATTGGATATCGGTGTATATCAGGAGTGCATAGCATCCATATATCACCATCTTTTCCTACTCCGGCCATGCCAGCAGTCTTGCCGTCAGGCACTGTGAAATACACGTAGGATGGGTTGTGAACCATGAGAACTGGTAAGAGGGTAGGATCTATCCCATGCCCCTCTTGTACCTCTCTGTGGTCATCTGGACGTAGGTTAGAGGCCACTTCTGTAGCAGCCTCCATTGTAAGTGGGTGAATGTATTTAGACACGTTTGTAAAATTTGGGTGAAAAGTCTCCTTCCCAAGCCAACGCACGTAACGTAGCTGGAGCAGGGTGTGATGATCTGAGTATTATATCAACATTTGTGTTTCTTTCATACACAGGTATAGTTTTAATAAACTCATCTAGGTATGGTGCGTCAGACACATCGTACTCATCTAATTGTGTAGATTCGTATACTTCTGTGTAGTCAGGTTTACCAACACGCTTAAGTGTAGTTTCGTAAAGACCTATTTTACCAAAGTGTATTTTAATTCTGTGTATCACTAATGATGCATTTACATCAGCTCTACTTGCATTACCTTGCTGTCTAGTAGGATAGAATCTAGGAAACTTAACCTCGTATGGATAGATATAACCTATCACAAGAGTAGCTCCAGACCAATTACCCGGTAGTGTAAAGCTTGTACCAGATACTGTAGGCTTACCATATCTACCAATACGCGTTGAGTTAGTATTTGTATCGATAACTACTAGGTCATGGTTTGGTGTAGTAACTGTGTTTAACCAGCTAACACCGCTAAAGGTGGTGATATTCGTAGTTGCGTTAAAGCTGCCACCGCTAACAGTAGTATGATTATCCACGTGAAGTAAGAAATCTGTTTCATCTTGTACTATACTTGGATCGTTTGATGTTTGCACTAGCTTGATGCTTTGTAAATAGTAATCACTATCTAAAAAGAAATACTCATCATTTATAATAAAATGATATGTTAATGGATTATTTAGTTTCCATTTAAACCATGCAGCCTGTTGCCTTTGCTCAGATACTTGAAAATATCTATAACCAAATACTTCATCTGATCCAGTTTTACTCATTAGTATTATAGAGTTTTCTCTGGAGTTAGTAAGTAAGTCTATATCTTTTGGTAATAGTGTAGGGACAACTTTACTAACGTCAACTATTGATGGCTCTCCTTCTCTTCGTATGTTTGCCATTTCATTGAATCGACTAAACTTACCAGAGTTATCAATATACGCTATTGTAGTACCTAATGATATTGGAGCTATAGTTTCGTTATAATTAAAAGTAGATACACTTCTAAGTTTAGCTGTATCTGGGTTAAATACTGTATCGTCAGCTGCAAGTAAAAACTGTTGGTTCGTACTAAATATAAGTAGACCTGTATTAGTCTCGATACCATCAAATAATTCTGATGGAAACATAGACGCAGCAGATATATCTACAGGGTCACTAGCTGATACTGTAAGAGCTGTTTCTATAAAGAAGTCAGGTTCACCAAGCGATCCCGGGCGTGACGTTATTACGTTTTCTCCTGACAGGAGTGCTAGCCTGTTTCGGAAAAACAGTACTTTATTAATACGAGCCCCAACAAAAGACGGTAAGGGGTTAGTTAAATCATCACCTACCTCTCTATCTTTATATGTAAACTGCTTGACAGTAAATGTTGTAGCAGCTGTACGCTGTATAACCAGCGGCATGTTAGTTAAAGTTTTAGCTATACCCGGTTTTGCACACTCAGACCAAGAGCCCACACCGTCTTTATTGTTTTGACCATCAAATCTAAGATAGTAGTCATCTTCATCTGCTCGTAAAGCGTTGGATACTTTTACTATATACCCGTGTTTGCATTGGTTAGGTAAGTTTTGAACATCGTTTATAGATGATTGAAAGCATCTCATCAAGTCCTCTTCTACAACATCAACGGTAAAAGGGTTAGCACTTGATAGGTATATACCTGTGCCTATATGTTTACCTGTGATACCACTAGGTAAATCTGCTAAAATACCACCAATAATAGTGTCAGCTGTTACTGCTGTATCTGCGTCAAAAGGTGTAGGTTCTGGACGTATAAGGCCGTCACCAGCTGATGAAACAGTTGCGTTAACTTGTGTAGATTCGTGATCTTCTACGCGTATAGTATAGTCAAAGTTTTGTGAAGCAGAATCTAGTGTTACTGTTACAGTATCACCTGTAACCCAACCTTCCCCACCATGTAGTAGGACGACTTCTCTGTTGTAGCTACATCTGTAGTTATTACCACCGGGGCCGTTTTGACTAGCACTATAGTTAGGACTAACACCTTGTTGTCCCAAAGTATTGATTCTAAATATTAGATTCTTTTTAGATCCTGAGTCTATACTAAACACCTGTGTACCTATACCGGGGCAGTGACCTGTGCCATCTGATTCGTCTAGTGTATCACTCTGTATCTTTATACGTGTAGCTCTAGTTACTGTTGTAACTGTTGTATTAGCACCGTGAATGTTAAGTCCATACTGCCTTCCGTTTTCTGTACGTAGTAACTCTACGAACCCGAAGTGAGCATCTGGAGTAGAATCTGTAGTTCCTGTAGTACCTACTGTTGTAACAGTTCTAGAGTCGCCAGCTTGTAAAGTATTACCTTGAGCGTTTAAAGCTGGAGTGCCGCCACCGTTTATTTCTGCTTGAGTATAATTACTAATGTCTCTATTGTTAACAAATGTAGTATCGTTAATCGTTAAGAATTGTAAGTTTTCTGGTGTAGCTGTTTGTAGATAATTTTGGATAGCTGTCTGTCCACCTGTGCCGTAAGCTGTAGTCATCTGTTGACCATCACTACAACGCCAGACTCTAACTTGGCCGTCAGCCGCTACTTGACCTATATAAGATCCTTCAGTCTTGTCACGAAAATAATGAAACCACGAACCACCACTCTGTACGTTAGCTAGTTTGTCAGTTCCAATTCTTTTAGCACCCGGTCTTTTAAATAGACCTCTGGTTATATCTGGTATCGCGTTTGTTACCTCTTGTACCTGACCGGGAAATTTTAGCTGGTCAGGCTGTTCTGACATTCCTAGTGAGTATTGAGGTATAGTTTGTGTAATGCCTGCCATTATCTCCTTAGATTTCTGAATGGTTGATAAGTTCTGTAGTGAGTTTCGTCTTCAAAGCCCATCATACTATGATCTGCTTGATTGCACTCATACTCCATGAGAGCTGCACGAGATAGAGCCTCTTGCTGAGCCAGTAGTTTTACAAGTTGTGGGTTAGCAACAAGCTGTGTAGCTGCTGTTCTAGCTGCTCTGTTGGTTATGTATCTTCTAAATACAATAGGTAGATCTTCAAAAAGATATAAACGTACAATATCTAATAATAAATCAGAATCAAAAACGTCTGTATGTTTTATCTTATCGTATAGTTTACCGTTGCGACGTACTAAATCTTTACGTCTATCGAAACGGTTGTCATGTAAATCCATGGACAATATATCATTACCTATTGCAATGTTACCGTTAGCGTCTTTAGCAAACTCTACGTGTTTTTCTGTGTTAAAATGCCACCCCTCTGCCTGCGTGTCTACGTTGGCATCGCGGAGTAGATTGTATATAAATGATATTTCTGGGTTGTCAAAGTTAAGTGTTGTAATCGGTGCTTGACCTATAGCCCCCAGTATATTATTTACTGCGGACAGTTCTGTGTCGATGTCAATAGTTGTGGAAGCCATAAGAAAAAGGGGAGCCGAAGCTCCCGTATAAAAGTGTAAATTAAGCGTCGAAATCTGTTGTGTTTGCAGCACCAGTTGCAGAAGAAACTGCTTTACCGGCAATCAACTCAACAGCACTTGCTGGGTTTAGAGAATCTGCTCCCATAGCTAGACGACCTAAGATAACGTCTCCTTGGTAAACCACTGAGATGTCTCCAGATGTTGTCTGAACTTGTGGGCCGATTGCTTCAACACATGCAGCAGCTTCTTTCTGGAAGATTAAGCCACAGCTGTTATCGAAGTTGTCACTGTTACCGTATGTGTTAACGGTCTTAGTTGCAGATGAACCAGATCTTTCGTCGGCCATTGTTTCGCCTACGAAGTCACCATTGTTAAGTGGTGCAGCTGTTCCGGGATCTGTAGCAGATGCAGTACCGCCAAGCTTTGTACCGAACTTACCGAAGAATGGGATGTTCATTGACTTGAAGATCTGAATACCAGCGATCTCGATGATGCCGTTACCAGACTGCAATGCGTCTCCTCTTTCGTTACGGTTGATTAGTCCGTTAGTCTCTACGTTCTGTATAAGGGCGTAGTACTGTCTTGGGTTAAGCACAGCTACTCTGCCTTCACCAGAAACTCCCTTCTCGTCTAGGATCGCAGCAGCGTCGTAGAAAGCGTTGATTAGGAATCCAGAGTTGTAAGCGTCAGAAGCTTGTGCGTTTGTACCTACACGTAGCTGTGTTCCACCGGGCTCTTTGAAGTTAGTCTTCGAGATAGGGTGTGCTGTACGTGCAGCTTTTGTGATAGCTCTGAAGATCTTTCTATCATACTGCTCTGCAAGAGCGTATCCGATCTTTCTAGAGATCTCACCTCTCAAGTCATAGTGTGAGAGTGTTTCATCTAGCTCATAGACAAAAGCTGAACTGATTAATAAATCATCAACAGTTATTGTCTTTTCTGCTACTGGTGGTGCAGAATCTGAGTTACCTAGGATGCTGTTGCCGGGTGTATGATACTCGGCTTTTGTGCGTCCAGTATAGATGAACTGAAGAGAGCGTCCGTTAGTAAGTGTTCTTCTCATCACAAGGTCACGAGCTATCGTGTTCCTTTGGAAGCCTTTGAACATTTCTCCGGAAAACAATTTAAGGTAAAGTTGCCTCTTATCACCTGTACCATTAGCCTGACCTAACTGGGTAATACCAGTGGTCAGTGTTGAATTTTGTTGTCCCATTTCTAAGAATGTATTATGTGTTTACGTTCTCAGTACTGAAATTTTTTGGCCAGTTTTTTGTGGTCTATCCCACCGTCTAGACGGCTCAAGGTATCCCGCGTACGGGGCTCTCGCCAATAGAGTAGGGAGGAGTTGCACCTCCCATGTCAACTATTTCTTGACTACTCTTGTGTACTCAATGCCACGATATACGTAGGTTACAGTCATTGTAAACTCCATATACCCAAGCCCCGTTCCATGCTTGGATCTCATGCGTCCCGAAGGATGAACGG
>Ga0209433_10000182_pt1 | contig 19401 bp, 17 predicted proteins | sample METZYME_5_50m_FD_187552 | JGI IMG/M metagenome (GOLD analysis project Ga0209433, IMG submission 187552) | Marine microbial communities from oxygen minimum zone in mesopelagic equatorial Pacific - METZYME_5_50m (SPAdes) (version 2) | ecosystem: Environmental > Aquatic > Marine > Oceanic | place...
CAAACTGAGCTTCCCAAATTACCAAGCTTTTTGGCATACTAATTGAATAACCATATTCGAAGCCTAAAACTCCATATTCAGATAAGTGAGAATTATATATTTCAAAATTAGCTTCTTTAGAAATGTTATTAAGTGGAGAGATTGTTTCTGTTGAGTCTTCATAAGTTAATATTGCATGTCTGTGCGAAAATGTACCTCTTTCTACATCCTGACCAGAAATCCTAATATTATACCCATCACTTAGTATAGCTACATATGCAAGCAACTCACCCATCGACCAGTCCAGTGAGTCATTTTCAAGCATCTTCTTTCTATCATTTAATAGTTTAATTGTTTTTTTAAATAGCTTGTCTTTTTCTTTGAATTCGTAAAGAAATTTTGCGAGACTTTTAAGTTTAGTTTCACTTAATGAAGTTTTTACATTTTCAAAACAATCCTTATACTGCTGAAACCCTTTCCATTCTTCTTCCATAAAAGGAGTAATAACTGCTCTACTAACTTTCTTTGATTCGTCAAATCTCGTTTCTAGCATTGATTTAAACTCCTCTTTTATTTCATTTGGCAAATTAGAATCCATTAAATTTTCATTCAATAATTTTTTAACGTAAATTTCTTTTGCGTTGGGATGTTTTGAAATAATTTTATATAGTAATGGTTGAGTAAATCTTGGTTCATCCCCTTCATTATGACCATATTTCCTGTAGCACAACAAATCAATAAATACATCTTTATTAAATTTTTGTCTATACTCAATAGCTATTTCTAAAGTGTGAACTACCGCTTCAACATCATCTCCATTTACATGAAAAACTGGAGATAGTGTAACTTTTCCTACATCTGTACAATATGTACTTGATCTAGCATCAATATAATTTGTAGTAAACCCTACCTGATTGTTAATAACAATATGTACTGTGCCACCAGTTTTAAAACCCTTAAGGTTTGCCATTTGTATGACCTCATAAACTACACCCTGACCTGCTAAAGCTGCATCTCCATGAATTAAAATTGGGACAGTACTACTTTCGTTTCCAGAGTATACATTATCTATTTTTGCCCTAGTTATTCCTTCAACTACAGGATCTACTGCTTCAAGATGTGATGGGTTAGGACAAAGACTTAATTTTACTTTTTTTCCATTGTCACATTTCTGAACTGAGGTAAAACCTAAATGATATTTTACATCACCAGCTATTGTGTCATCTTCATATTTATTTCCTTCAAACTCAGAAAAAATTTCTTTGTAAGTTTTATTAAATATGTTGGCGAGTACATTGAGTCTGCCTCTGTGAGCCATTCCCATAATAAACTCTTTAACTCCAATGCTTGAACCATGCTCAATTAACGAATCAAGTGCAGGTATTAAAGATTCTGCACCCTCTAGAGAAAATCTTTTTTGGCCTACAAATTTTTTATGTAAGAAAGCTTCAAAAGAAACAGCCTGATTTAGTTTATTTAAAATATGAATCTTTTTGCTAGATGAAAAAGATGGGTTATTGTCATTAATATGCAACCTTTTTTTGAACCAGTTCACCTCAACTGGATTTCTAATATAAGTAAACTCAACTCCAATTGACTGGCAATATACCTTTTCAAGATGCTGAATTATTTGCTTTAATTTTGCTGCACCAATACCGATTTCATTTCCCGCCTGGAAAGTAATTTCTAGATCAGCATCAATTAATTGAAAATTTCTAAAATCAAGATTTGGAGAATATTTTCTTCTTTCTCTAACTGGATTGGTTTTAGTAAACAAATGCCCTCTTTTTCTGTATGCCTCTATTAGATCAATCACTTTAAACTCTTTGCGTAGAGCACTTGGAATGTCATCTTCATTATACACTTCTTTTGCAAAGTTATAACCCTGAAAAAAATCTCTCCACTGCTTATGAACACTAGAACTATCTTTTAGATAATCCTCGTACATTTTTTCTATTAATGAAGTGTGTGAAGAACCAAGAAAGGGGAATTTGTCCATAGTCTAAATATCTAGCAAAATTATTTAATTTTAACCATACATGGTCCTAATTTTTCCTTTTAAATAATAATTCCGAATAATTTTTTAGCTTATCATAAGGCACACTAACTTTTTTGATATTACTACTAGCTAACTCATAGTAGCTCTGACTTAATTGACTACAATATTCATCAACACCATATTTTTTAAAAATCTGTGTGACTAGCTGAACATCCTCATTATTTACTATTGATTTTTTGCTATATGTTTTTTCTAAAAAAATCCGATCTTCTTCGCTAGATTTTTGCATTGCGTTGATAAAAAGTACAGTTTTTTTCTTTGACTTTATATCTGAACCTATTATTTTACCAAAGCTGTCTGATTCTCCAAAAGTATCTAAATAATCATCTCTTAACTGAAAAGCTATTCCAATGTTTAAACCAAAGTTGTAAAGAGAATCAATATCATTATTTGTAGCGCCAGATAAAATTGCGGCAACTTTTAAAGAGGCTGCAAACAAAACAGCTGTTTTAAGCTCTATCATTAATAAATAATTGTTGATAGTTACATCATTTTTTGTTTCAAAGTCCATATCCATTTGCTGTCCCTCACAAACTTTTAATGCAATTTCGTTGAAGAAATTAATAATATCATCTTTTTTTTCTGAACTTATCTTGTTTAAAAACTGGTAAGATTTGATTAATAATGCATCTCCTGAAAGAATTGCAATATTATTGTTCCATTTTTTATTGATGGTATCTTTTCCTCTTCTATATTTTGACTCATCCATTATATCATCATGAGCTAAAGTAAAATTATGGAAGATTTCAATTGCTAGTGAGGCATTAATGATATCAGCATTGATTTCTTTAAATAATGAAAAAGTAATTAAGCTCGCTATTGGCCTTACTCTTTTGCCACCAATACTTATAAAATACTCAATTGGCTCATAAAGATTTTTGGGAGATGCAGGGAATTTAATTGCTGATAAATGTTTATTAACCAGACTTTCAAAATTACTCAAGTCCATAATAATTTACTTAAATTGATAAGAGATATTTACCGTAACCGCTATTGACAAGTTCTTTAGCTAATTCATGTAATTGGCCTTTGTCAATTAAACCCATTCTATATGATGCCTCCTCAATACATCCTATTTTTCTACCCTGTCTCTTTTCAATAACTTGAACATAATTATTAGCTTGCATCAAGGAATCAAACGTACCAGTGTCTAGCCAAACTGTGCCTCTTCCCAAAAGCTTTACTTTTAATCTTTTATTTTCTAGAAAGTACTTATTAACATCAGTAATTTCATATTCACCTCTTTTCGATGGCTTTAAGTTTTTTGCGACTTCCAAAACGCTGTTATCATAGAAATATAAGCCAGGTACTGCATAATTTGATTTAGGGTTTTTAGGCTTTTCCTCAATTGAAATAACATTTTTATCATTATCGAATTCCACAACACCATATCTTTGTGGATCATTAACATGATAGCCGAAGACAATACTACCTTCTACATTTTGACAGTCTCTTAAATTATTTATTTTCATTTGAAAAATATTATCTCCTAGTATCAAACAAACTTTATCTTGACCAATAAAATCTTCAGCGATTACGAATGCTTGTGCAAGGCCGTTGGGAACCTCTTGAACTAGATATGTGAATTTACATCCATATTTTTGACCATTACCCAACAATGCCTCGAAGGCTGGCAGATCTTTAGGTGTTGAAATAATAGCAATCTCGTTGATACCTGAGTATATCAATGTAGTTAGCGGGTAATATATCATTGGTTTGTCATAAACAGGAACAAGTTGTTTACTAATAGATTTTGTTATTGGGTAAAGCCTAGTACCTGATCCTCCGGCAAGAATTATTCCTTTCATTATAGTTATACTTTCATAATATCTGACTCCTTAGACTTAAAAATTTCATCAATTTTTACAACAAATGAATCAGTTAGTTTTTGAACACTATTTTCCGCATCTCTTAACAAATCTTCTGATAAACCACTCTTAGAAAGTAATTTCATCTCATCATTAGCTTTTTGACGAATACTTCTAATTGATACTTTAGAATTTTCAATCTCTGACTTTACTTGCCTTACAAGTTCTCTTCTTCTTTCTTCAGTCAATGGAGGAACATTTATTATGACCTTTTCCCCATTATTCGAAGGGTTAAAGCCTAAATTGGATTCAATTATTGCTTGCTCAATATCATTAATCAATCCTTTGTCAAAAGGCTGAATTGAAATAGTTTGTGAATCAGGAGTTGTGATATTAGATGCTTGAGATAATGGAGTGCTAACTCCGTAGTAGTCTATAATTACAGTTCTAAGCATTTGAGGACTAGCCTTGCCAGCTCTAATTTTAGACAATACATTGTCTAAGTGAGTTATAGTTTCTTTCATTTGCTCTTCAGCAATTTCGAGATTGAAATTGACCTCTTCAATCATACTTTTTATTGCAATTTATGAAAAATTAACTTCAGTACCTACTTTTTTTCCTTGGCAAATTTGAAGAAGATTATTTTCTTTGTTCATGTTGAATACACATAATGGTAATTTATTTTCTTTGCATAAAGTAATGGCAGTCATATCCATTACATTCAGCTTTTTGTCATAAATTTCTTCAAAAGTAATATTATCAAATTTTATTGCTGAAGGGTTTTTTTCAGGATCAGAATCATATATCCCATCTACTCTTGTTCCTTTAATTATTACATCCGCCTCTATTTCAATAGCTCTTAGTGTTGCTGCTGTATCAGTGGTAAAATAAGGGTTACCTGTACCGCCTCCAAAAATTACAATTCTTGATTTTTCTAAATGTCTAATTGCCTTTCTTCTAATGAAAGGTTCTGCAATTTGCTCCATTCTAATAGCAGTTAACATTCTTGTTTGCAAACCTTCTTTCTCAAGAGCAGATTGTAATGCAATTCCGTTTATGATAGTTGCAAGCATTCCCATATAATCACCTTGAACTCTATCAAAACCAGCACTCTTTGATTTATCGCCTCTATAGATATTACCTCCTCCTATAACTATAGCTATCTGAATTTGTTTAGATATTAACTTAATTTGTTTGGAATAAAATGAAAGCATGTTGTAGTCAATACCATAGTTTTCATTTCCCATTAGTGATTCACCGCTTAATTTTAAAAGAATTCTTTTGTACTTCATATTAGAATATGAATTTTAAGAAAGTCCAACTCTTTCAAATGATAAAACTTTTGCATTCTCAGAATTCGATGCAATATACTTACTAACAGACATTTTTGAGTCTTTAATAAAAGCTTGACTTAGTAAGGTATTCTCTTTGAAAAATTTGTTAAGTCTACCTAATGCAATTTTGTCAAGCATATTTTCAGGCTTACCCTCTTGTTTTGCTAAATCTTTCCCAATTTCAATTTCTTTATTTATTGTGTCCTCTGAAACCGAATCTTTGTCAACAGCAATTGGATTCATAGCAGCAATTTGCATAGCTATATCTTTTGCAATATTTTCATCAATTTTTTTGTCAAAACCAACCATAGATGCTAATCTAGATCCGGCGTGTATGTAGCAAGACACAAATTCTGCTTTAATTGATTTGAGACTGAGCTCTAGCTTTTCACCAATAATACCTGTTTGCTCAATGATGTTTTCTTCGATAGATTTCCCATTTATAAATTCTAGAGAATTAAGCTCCTCTATTGTAGTAATTTCATTTTTTATTGCTGATTCTAAAATACTGTTAGCAAGATTAATAAAATCTTCATTTTTCGCAACAAAATCAGTTTCACAATTTAATGAAACTATTATACCAATATTTTTACTTGAGTTAACAGCTGATATAACAACACCTTCTGATGCGCTTCTATCGGCTCTTTTAGCAGCAATTTTTTGACCTTTTTTTCTTAGTATATCTATTGCTTTTTCAAAATCTCCTTTCGACTCTACAAGAGCATTTTTACAGTCCATCATTCCAGCTCCTGTTTGCTTTCTTAATTTGTTAACCTCGGAGGCAGTTATTTTACTCATAGTTTAATTGTCTTTATTTAGTATTTCTTTTGCTTTTTCTTGCTTAATTTTTGCTTTTTCTTCAATAGTTTTTGACCTTTCATTTAAGCCTTCAGCTATAGCTTCAGAAATTATTTGCATTATTTTTGAAATAGATTTTGTAGAATCATCATTTGCAGGAATTGGAAAATTAACAAGCTTAGGATTTGTGTTTGTGTCTACCATAGCATATGAGCGCATTCCTAACTTATTTGCTTCTGCAACCGCAATATGCTCTTTGTTTATATCGACAACAAAAATAGCTTCAGGAATTCTATTCATGTTTTCTATTGATCCAAAATTAAGCTCTAACTTTTCTCTAGTTCTCTCAATCTGCAATTTTTCTCTCTTAGAAAGTGTGTCGAATGTTCCATCTTCCTTCATAGTATCAATAGAGTTCATCTTTTTTATAGATTTTCTAATAGTAGAAAAATTAGTTAATAAACCGCCTGGCCATCTCTCTGTGATGTATGGCATATTTAATGATTTTGCTGATTCTGCAACAATTGATTTTGCTTGCTTCTTAGTAGCTACAAATAATATTTTTTTTCCAGATTTTGCAATCTGCTTAAGTGATCTACAAGCCTCTTCCAGCTTTGATATTGTTTTGTTGAGATCAATGATGTGAATCTTATTTTTTTCCATAAATACATATGGAGACATTTTTGGATTCCACTTTTTTTTCAGGTGTCCAAAATGAACACCGGCTTCTAATAATTCTTTGAAATTTGTTTTCATGTTTACTTTCTTTTGATTTGCAACTTGTAGATATTAAAAAATTCTACAAGTTTAGATTCTAAACAAAATATAATTCTATCTCTTAACCCATTGAAATTTCTTTCTTGCTTTCTTTTGTCCAGGTTTTTTTCTTTCAACAACTCTTGAATCTCTTGTCAATAATCCTTCCTTTTTTAATAATGGGCGATATTCTTCATTAACTTCACATAAAGCTCTTGAAACTGCTAATTTGATTGCATCAGCTTGACCTGTATTTCCACCTCCAGAAACATTAACTGACAAATCGTATTTACCAAGCGTCTCCGTTATAATAAACGGAAGATTGATTTTTGACTTTAAGCCATCAGTTGAGAAATAATTGTTCAAATCTTTGTTGTTAATTTTAACATTTCCGTTTCCCTTTGAAAGATATATTCTTGCAATCGATGCCTTTCTACGACCTATTTTATGAATTTTCTCCATTTACTTCAGATTTTTTAAATTTAATAATTCTGGCTTCTGAGCGTTTTGATTATGTTCTTCCGAAGAATATATATAACAATTCTTTAGTATTGCTCTTCCAAGCTTATTTTTTGGAAGCATTCCCTTGATTGCGTGCCTAACAACAGAAGTTCCATCTTTTTTAAGCATCTCAGTTGGAGTTATTTTCTTTTGACCACCAGGGTAGCCAGTGTATGAGAAGATCTCTCTATCAGTCATCTTATTACCAGTCATTTTGAACTTATTGGCGTTTATAATTACAACATAGTCTCCACAATCAGCATGAGGTGTAAAGTTTGTTTTATACTTTCCTCTTAACACTTTTGCTATTTTAGAAGCAGCTCTACCTAAAACTTCACCATCAAGGTCAACTAAATACCACCTTTTGTTAGCATTTTCTTTGTTTGCTGAAAGCGTCTTGTAGCTTAATGTCTTCATTATTCCTATTTGTTAAGGGTGGCAAAAGTACAATTTTTTATCTTTTCCGTAAAATAATATTAGATTATATTTAATTCTTTGCCAATCTTGTTAAAGATATTTAATGCCTTATCTATTTGATTGATGGTGTGAGATGCAGATATTTGTACTCTTATTCTTGCTTCACCTCTTGGAACAACTGGGAAAAAAAAGCCAACTACATAAACTCCTTCCTCAAGTAATCTATTAGACATTTTTTGTGATAGTTTGGCATCATATAACATTATGGGTACAATTGGATGAGTTCCAGATTTTATGTCAAAACCCATTTCACTCATCTTAGTTCTAAAATAATTTGTGTTTGTTTCAAGTTTATCTCTGTAGCTGGTGGTTTCTTCAATTATATTAAGTACTTCAATGGAAGCTCCAACAATTGATGGAGCGAGTGAGTTAGAAAACAGGTACGGTCTAGATTTTTGCCTTAATACATCTATAATTTCTTTTTTTCCGGAGGTAAAACCTCCCATTGCTCCTCCCAAAGCCTTACCGAGAGTAGATGTAATTATATCCACTCTACCAACAACACCGCAATGCTCATGTGTCCCTCGTCCAGTTTTTCCAAGAAAACCTGTTGAATGACAATCATCAACCATTACAAGTGCATTGTATTTTTCTGCTAAATCACATATTTGGTCTAGTTTAGCTATGTAGCCGTCCATTGAAAATACTCCATCTGTAACTATAACTCTATTTCTTTGAGATTGTGAATCTATTAGTTTTGATTCTAAATCTTTCATATCGTTATTTTGATATCTATATCTGACAGCTTTACAAAGCCTAATACCATCAATAATCGAAGCATGGTTTAAGGAATCTGAGATTATGGCGTCTTCTTTGTCAAAAAGTGGTTCAAAAAAACCTCCGTTTGCATCAAAAGCAGCGGCATATAAAATCGTATCTTCAGTTGATAAAAAATTTGAGAGCCTATTCTCAAGTTCTTTGTGTATTGTCTGAGTTCCGCAAATAAATCTTACAGAAGACATTCCATAACCGTACATATCTAATGTTCTTTTTGCAGCACTCACTACTCTATTGTCGGACGATAGCCCTAAGTAGTTGTTTGCACAAAAATTAAGTACTTCAGAACCGCCCTCTACTTTTATATTAGATCCTTGCTCCTCAAGAATAATCCTTTCTTTTTTAAATAAGCCTAAACTTTTTGAACTATTCAGATCAAGGTTTAATTTTTCTATAAAATCTTTGGTAATCATTATTAAACGACACCTTGATCAATCATTGCATCAGCAACTTTAACAAAACCAGCAATATTTGCACCTTTTACATAATCAACAGTTTTTCCAGCTCTACCAAACTCAACACATGAACTGTGAATATTTAACATGATATCTTTCAACCTTTGATCTACCTCTTCTCTTGTCCAATTCATCCTCAAAGAGTTTTGACTCATTTCTAGTCCTGATGTAGCAACCCCTCCAGCATTTGAAGCTTTACCTGGGGCATAAAGTACATTTGAACTTTGGAAATGATTTATAGCATCTGATGTACAAGGCATGTTAGCACCTTCAGAAACAGCAATACAACCGTTTGAAACTAAAGCTTTTGCATCATTTAGATTGAGTTCATTTTGAGTGGCACATGGAAGAGCAATATCACATTTCAATTGCCAAGGTTTCCCTTCAGAAAATTTACAACCAAATTTTTTCGAATACTCTTTAATTCTACCTCTTTTAATATTTTTTAGTTCTTTGATGTACTCCAGCTTTTCTTCGTTGATACCATTTGGGTCATAAATGTAGCCTGATGAATCAGAAAATGAAATCACTTTTGCTCCTAACTCAATGGCTTTTTCACATGAATATTGAGCTACATTACCAGAGCCTGATATGACAACTGTTTTTCCATCAAATGTTTCGCCAGCAAGATTTAGCATACTTTGAGCAAAATAAATGTTTCCATACCCAGTGGCCTCAGGACGGATTAGAGAACCGCCCCAATTTATTCCCTTACCTGTCAGAACACCAGAAAATTCATTAGTTATCCTTTTATATTGACCAAACATAAATCCAATTTCTCTTGCTCCAACACCAATATCTCCAGCTGGCACATCAGTATTTGCACCAATATGTCTATACAGTTCAGTGATAAATGATTGACAAAAGCGCATAACTTCACTTTCAGACTTTCCTTTAGGATCAAAATCGGATCCTCCTTTTCCACCGCCTAAGGGTAGACTTGTAAGTGAGTTTTTAAATACTTGTTCAAAACCTAAAAATTTCAATATTGATAAATTAACACTTGGATGGAATCTTAACCCTCCTTTGTAAGGTCCTATTGCAGAGTTAAATTCAACTCTATATCCTCTATTGACTTGTATGTTTCCACTATCATCTTGCCATGGAACTCTGAATATAATTGTTCTTTCTGGCTCAACAATCCTTTCTAATATATTGTGCGTTTGATATTTTTTATTTTCTTGAACGAAGGGAATGATTACTTCTGAAACTTCTAATACTGCTTGTAAAAACTCTTTTTCACCAGAGTTTCTTGACTCAACAAGCTTCATGAAGCTACTTATATGTTTATCCATGAATTGGTTTTTATTGAGCAAATTTATATTATAATTTTAAATTAATTCAACAAATTCAATTAATTCAAGTTAGTGTTAATTTTACACATTACAGTAAATTTCAAATTTCTATATTTGCTCGTATGACTTTTAAAAAAAGAGCCTTACTTCTTATTTTCACTTTATTAAGTTTCACAATTAGTGGCCAAACTTTGACTGGAGTTATTACAGATAAAAATAATGCCCCGCTTGTCGGTGTTAATGTTTTTAATGATTCTGGCAAAGGTGTAATTACTGATATCAATGGTAGTTTTACATTAGAATTGGAGCAGGGCAGTACAAAAATCAATTTCAGCTACATTGGATTTGAAACAATATCTCAGCAATACTATTTAGAAGCAAATGAACTAAAGAACGTAAAAATTGTTTTAAATGAAGTATCTAAAAAATTAGATGTTGTTGTAATATCAGCTGGAAAGTTTGAACAAAGAATTGAAGAAACGACTGTTTCAATGGAGGTTATTAAACCACAGATGATTGAGAATAAAAATACAACAGAAATACAGACTGCAATGGAGCAAATACCTGGCGTTAACATTACTGACGGACAAGCTAATATCAGGGGTGGTAGTGGATGGAGTTACGGAGCTGGCAGCAGAGTTCTAGTAATGGTTGATGATATGCCCTTAATTTCTGGCGATGCAGGTCAAGTTCAATGGAAGCTAATTGCCACAGAAAATATTAACCAAATTGAAGTTATTAAAGGTGCTTCATCGGTTTTATATGGTTCCTCAGCTTTGAATGGAGTTATAAACATAAGAACAGCTTTCCCTTCTAAAAAAGATATTGACAAGCATCCTTCACTTGGATATACAAAAATAAATACTCATTATGGATTTATTGATTTTCCTCAAAGATCAAGTTTAATATGGTGGAATCAATACAAAAGGAGAGTCTACAAGGGTCTTGAGTTTTTTCATGCTCAAAAATTAGATAATATTAACTTGACAATTGGAGGTAATGTTTTTAAAGACCAAGGATACAGAAAAGGAGAAGTTACAAACAGAAAGAGATTTAATTTTAGTTTAGAGAAACAGGACGAAAAAATTAAAAATCTGATATATGGTATAAAGGGAAACTTTTTATTTCAATCAACTGGCTCTGCACTGATCTGGGACTCTTATGAAAATGGATATATTCCGCTTGATGATAAGATTACTACTACTAGCGGTGATGTGTTCAATGTTGACCCCTATATTAAATACACAATTGGAAACAATAGGCACTCGCTTAACACTAGATACCTACACTTAATTAATGATAATGAAACTAAAGGAAGCGAAACCAATGATGACAACAGATCACGTCTTTTTTATACAGACTATCAATGGCAAAAAAGATTTGAAAAAATTAATTTACTTATTACAACTGGAACAACAAATGAAATAGTCTTTGCTCAATCTAAAATTTTTCAAGGCAAGAACTCAAGAAGCAATCACTCATTATATAGTCAAATTGATAAGAAATTGGGCAAGTTAAACATTTCTGCTGGAGCTAGATATGAATATTTTAGTCTAGACTCAGAGGATGGACACGAAATCAATGGAGACACAATTTATCATTTTGCTGAGGCAAAGCCTGTTTTTAGAGGTGGTCTTAATTATCAAATTGCAGATGGAACTTTTATTCGTTCATCATGGGGACAAGGTTATCGATTTCCATCAATGGCAGAACTATTTGTGACTACTAATGTATCTGACATCGAAATATTTCCTAACCCAGAGCTCAGGTCTGAAAAGGGATGGAGCTCGGAAATAGGTCTTAAACAAGCAGTTCAATTTGGTAGATTTAGATCTTTTATTGATATAGCAGCCTTCATAATGAGATATGATGATATGATGGAATTCACTTTTGGTCAATGGGGAGAACCTGAATTTGATGAAAATGGAAACGTATCAAACTTCTTTGGTTTAGGTTTTAAGTCAGTTAATGTTGGGAAAACAGAAATTAGTGGTATTGAGCTTAGTATAGCTGGCGAGGGAAAAATTAATGAGATAACAAAAATTAATTTTATTGGAGGGTACACATATATGAATCCAGTATCATTAGAGCTTAACAAATCATATGCAAATGATTACTATGGTAATCCAATTACATACAATAATAGTAGCTCTGACTCAACAATTTTAAAATATAGATATAGGAATGTTGCTAAAATTGATATTGAAGTATTGAGAGATAAATTTTCAATTGGCTCTAGCGTTAGATATAATGACTTTATGTCAAACATAGATTACATTTTTACAACAGATTTAATTAATAACGGTGATCCAAATTTTGGAGTTGATGCGCTAATTCCTGGCATCAATGAATCTAGAGAAAAATTTAAAGATGGTGATTTAGTTTTTGACATAAGAGTTGGTTATCAGCTTGATGAAATATCAAAAATTGGGTTTGTTGTAAATAACTTGTTCAATAGAGAATATATGAGCAGACCAGCAAATATGATGCCTCCAAGAACTTTCGCTTTTCAGCTAAATTTAAAAATTTAGTGAGAACTCTTGTAATAATTCCCTGTAGGTATGGTTCAAGTAGATTTCCAGGAAAATCTCTTGCTAAGTTTAAAGGCATTCCGTTGGTGCAAAGAGTTTATGAACAAGTAAAAAAATCAAGCGTAGTTGATCATGTAATTATCGCCACAGATGATAAAAGAATATATGATTTTGCAAAAGAAATTAATGCAGATTGCTCATACAGCTTGAAAGAATATGAAAACGGAAGTGAAAGGTGCTTTGATGTAATAAAAGAAAATTATGACGAATATGATTTTTTCATAAATGTTCAAGGAGATATTGCAATTTTTAATCCAAGAGAAATTGATGAGCTTTGTTTAATATTCAAAAAAGAAAAACCACAAATAATAACTGTTGCAAATAAAATTATAAATGAATTCGAAAATAATGATAGGGACATTGTAAAAGTTATTTTTAATAAGAACAAGATGGCTACATCATTTTACAGAAATTCAGATTTTAAGAAGGCTGAGTTTAAGAAGTCTGATTTTAAGCATAGAGGAATTTACGGATTTAACAAAAGCATAGTATATGAAATTAGCAATCTGAAAACAGATACTGATGAGAGAAGGTTAAATCTTGAACAATTAAGGTGGATAAAAAATGACTTCCAAATTAGGGTTGTGATCAGTGACAGCGACTCTCATTCAATAGACAGGATTGAAGATTTAAATAAATGCTCTTTATTATGAGATAAATAATTAAATTTGTATATGACTTACAGCGTAGAGGAGCATATAAAAGAACTCTTATTCAGACACGATTGTGTCATCATTCCAAACTTTGGAGGTTTAGTTTCAAATCCTGTTTCATCAAAAATAAATACTGTCTCTGGCACTATTTTTCCTCCAAGCAAACTAATTGTTTTTAACAAAAACCTATCTATTAACGATGGATTATTAATTAATCATATTTCAAAAAAAGAAAAGATTTCCATTGATGACTCAAAGAATATAGTTTTTGATTTTTCAAAAAAAATAACTGATTCCTTGATGACGGAAAGAAGTATGAGATTGAATAATATTGGGCTTTTTACCTTAGGAAGTGAGGATAATATTATATTTCATCAAGATATTGCAAACAACTTTGACTTAAACTCTTTTGGTTTTGAAAGTTTTCAAATTCAAAAAAAGACAAAAGCAAAGAAAATAATTGATATTAATCAATCGAGCACTACAAAAAAAATCTCATATAAGGCAGCTGCTGTACTAATTCCGTTAATTCTTCTATCTCTAACTAATATACTATTAGATACAAGCACTAGCAATTTTAATATTCAAAAATCTGATTTAATTTTTTTTAAAAAGAGTAAAGTTCCAAAATTAAATGTGACTGAAAAAAAGACTGAAAAAGAAATAGAAAAAATTGAAACTATAACTACTCTAAAAATGAAAAATTATCATGTCATTGCGGGTGCATTTATCGAAAAGAGCAATGCTGAAAAGCTAAATAATTCATTAATAGAGTCAAACTTTAAATCTGAAATTCTATTGTCTGAAAATGGTTATCACAGAGTTTCTTACAACTCATTTGAAAGCAAAGAAAATGCTATAATCGAATTAGAAAAACTAAAGAGAATTAACAAATCCGCTTGGATTTTAACAAACTAGCATGAAATCAAAAAAAGCAAGTGAATCTGCTTCAATCACAACTGAGATAGTCCTTCCAAACGATACTAATAACCTTGACAACCTGATGGGTGGTAGGCTACTACATTGGATGGATATTGCAGCAGCAATTTCATCACATCGTCATTGTGGAAGAATAGTTGTTACCGCATCAGTAAACAATGTTTCATTTAATAAAGCTATCCCAAGAGGAAGTATTGTTACTCTTGAAGCAAAAGTTTCGAGAGCATTTAACTCTTCAATGGAGGTTTTTGTGGATGTATGGATGGAAAATAGAGCTGAAAAAGGCAAAATAAAATGTAATGAAGCTATCTACACTTTTGTAGCTGTAGATCAGTTAGGAAATCCCATAGAAATTCCTGAATTAGTACCTGAAACTAAAAAAGAAAAGGAAAGATATGATGGGGCTTTAAGAAGAAGACAGTTAAGTCTTATTTTGTCAGGTAGAATGAAAGCAGATGATGCATCAGAGCTAAAAGCATTATTTACAAAAAATTAGTTCGATAGCCTGCTTTAACTTTTGAGTTGAAATATAATCAATACATTTTGTTATTGATCTGCATTTTTTTCCATATCTGTGACAAGAATCTACATACTTTTCTGAAACTATATAAATTGAATGATTTTTAGTTTGATATGGGGTATATCCTAGCTCTGGCTTTGTACAGCCCCAAAGTGAAATAATTGGTATTTTGAAGGAGGCTCCAATATGCATGAATCCAGTGTCATTAGTAATTAGCAAATTGCAATTTTTTATTATTCTTGCCGTTTCTTGTATACTAAGACTACCACAAAAGTTTTTTATTTTCTTATTTGAAGATTGATTTAAGATGTAATCCGCTATTTCAACATCATCAGAACCTCCAACAAAAATAATTGAATAGTTTATTGCGTTGCAAACCTCTAAAACTTTATTTGCACTTAACTTTTTATTATCATGCTTTGATCCAATACACCATGCAATAAAATTTTCATTGTGATTAAACTTTATTTCTAACTCTTTTGATAAGAAAAAATCTAACCCATGATTGTCATTCTTGATTTGTAATTTTTTTAATGCCAATAAGTATCTTTCTACTATATGTATATTGTTTGTTTTATTAAACAAGCTTTTCTTTAGCTTAAATGTTTTTTTGAATAAAATAAAAGTCAAAATATTAGATCTAATGTTATTATGTAGATCTATTATAAAATCAAAATTTTCTTTTTTTAAATCAAAAAAAATATTTTTAAGAGAGTCTTTGAGCAAATGTATTTTGTGAATATTTGGATTTTCACTTACTAAAGAATAGTATTCATTTTTAGTTAAGAAGTGAACCTCACATTTTTTTGAACTATTTAGTAATCTTAAAACAGGAGATGTCAAAACAATATCACCAATAGAGCTGAACCTAATAACTAAAATCTTTAGTTCTTCCACCATTTGATAAAATTAGGTAAATAATACTAATTTTGTTGCATGTATCTAATTGATAGTCATTGTCATTTATACGCTAAGAACTTTGAAAATGATATTGAAGAGGTGGTTCAGCAATCAATAAATAACAATGTAAAAAAAATACTTTTACCAAACATTTCATCCCAAACAACAGATGCTATGCTTAACGTTTGTAACAGATTTTCTAATTGTTTACCTATGATGGGCTTACATCCTTGTGAAGTAAATAATGACTCATACGAGAGCGAGTTGAAACATGTTGAAGAATCTCTAAGAAATAATAATTTCATTGCTGTGGGTGAAATTGGAATAGACTTATATTGGAATAAAGAAACACTAGGTATACAAAAAGAAGCATTTCTATTTCAGATTAAATTAGCAAAAAAATATTCTTTACCCATTGTAATACACTTGAGAGAATCTTTTGATGAGATTATTGAAATAATAGAGGCTGAAAATGACGAAAACTTATCTGGAGTTTTTCATTGCTTCAATGGTGATTTGAATCAAGCAAATAGAGTAATTAATTTAAATGGATTCTATTTAGGAATTGGTGGTGTTGTTACCTTTAAGAATTCTAATCTAGATACAATTTTGAAAGATATAAGCTTAAAGCACATTATTTTAGAGACAGATTCACCATATCTGTCACCCCACCCTTTAAGAGGAAAAAGAAATGAACCTAAAAATATATTAACAATAGCAGAAAAAATATCAATTATAAAAACATGTGATATATCGGAAGTTTCCGAAATAACAACTTATAATTGCAATAAACTATTTGATTTAAAAATTAAAACATAAGGTGAGGTGGCCGAGTGGCTTAAGGCGCACGCTTGGAAAGCGTGTAAACGGGAAACTGTTTCGGGGGTTCGAATCCCTTCCTCACCGCAACTATTTGAAATTATTAGTAATTAGACCTTTTTACTTTAAATGATATTCTACCCTTTTTTCTATTTTTCTGAAAAAATTTTTCTAGCATTAACAAAGTGGTCGTGAATGTGAGAGTATTTAAACATTGCGTTTCTTCCGACATTTTTAAGATTTTTAAATTTTGAAAGAAATGAGTTTATTTTTTCAACTTTTGATTCAAACTGTTTCTCTAGAACAGGATAAGCATCTTTGATTTTAAAAGCTTTTACAGATAAAACTTCATTTTCATTAATAAGCCCAATATCTGCTATGTTCTTAATTATCATTTTTTTTATTTCTTTATTTTCAGTTTTCCAAATTTTATCAGAGCTAAAGCAAGGAATCTCAACAACTAAAGAAGTTTTGTTTTTTGGGCTCATATCATGACTTCTATTTCTTGGCTCATATATTCTTGTAAATACAAACTCTTCAGAGGGAAAATACATAGATCCATTTTCGTTAACGGTTTTCTTGTTCAGAAATACTGCGATTAAAATTATATTTCTGTATTTAATTTCTCTTATAATACTGTTTATGTGTTCAGGTACTGCAGGGTAAATATTTTTAATTAAAACATTAAGTGGAAGTGTAGAAATTACTGTATCGACCTTTATTTTTTCATTGTTGTTAATCTCTATTTCAATTATTTTAAAATCTTTGTGAACTAATTTTGTAATTCTTTTATTTAGATAAATTTGATTTAAACCAAGTTCATTTGAAAGTTCTTCAAATAAAGACCCAATACCATACTTTGGATAATAAAATGAACCATCAAGATGCTTTGTTCTCTTAGCTTTACCAAAGAAAAATTCAATAAATAAAGTTTTAATATCTAAACCTTTTAGTCTTTTTCCGCTAATTTCACTAGATAATTTTTCAGCTGGTAATCCCCAGAGTTTTTCAGAGTAATTAAGTAGTAATTTCTTAGCTAAGAATTTACCGTATTTTCCTTCTGCATAGGATTTAAAATTTTGTTTATCATTTTTGAAAAGAATATTACTACTAATTATTTTTGCTCCCTCAACTAACAACTTTTTAAAGCCTAATATTTTAATTAGATTCAATGGAGCCAGAGGAAAATCAATAAACTTTCCCTCTAGAAAAATCTGACTTGGGATGTTAATTTTACGCAAATCATTTTTTAATAAACTTTTAAACAATTTGGTTGTTTCACTGTCAACATCATGAAGTCTGTGAGCACCAGAATCTAATAAAAACTCTATGACTTTAAAAGTCACACAATTACCACCAACTCGATTGCTTGCCTCAAAAATCTCAAAATCTATCTTATTTTTTTTTGCATAATATGCAGATGCAAGCCCTGCTGGTCCTGCCCCAATAATTGAAACCTTATTCATACTTATACAATTTTAATTGACTCCATAGTCTGTTAACGTGTGGATTATGAAAGAAAAAATACTCTTCAAGTTCAAAATTACTTAACTCATTTAATTTCATTGAACTGTAAATCTTGTAGTCTAAATCAATGAATTTCTTTAATTGTTCATAGTTTCTCTTATTTAAATTTAAGAGTTTAATATTCTTATTTCTTAGTGTATTGTCTAAGTAAAAGATTTTTAATCCATCAGAAAACACAACAACCTTTTTATGTTCTTCTTCATCTAAAAAAGTTTTAATTTGACTTAGTGCGGATTCTTTCTTATGCTGAATAACTAAATTACTTGTTATGTAAATGTTTGGAAGCAAAAACAAAATTAATAATATTGCTCTGTTTGTTTTGACATCTGACAGTGATCTGATTCCCTCATTTAACATAAAAGCTATTAGCGGAATAAATGGCATGATATGCCTTGGTTTATAATTTATATTTTGAAACAATAAAACCCAAATAAAGTAAGACAAAAAGCATAAAAATGTTATTACAGTTTCAAGTTTTATGTTTTTTAATTTTCTTTTAAAAAATACTTTTTTAAAGAAAGAAACAAAAAAAACTAAAATAAAAATTGAATTTATAATTGTAGTCCAATTGCGATTTTTAGCCCAAAAAGAGAACCCATCTACAAAAACATATTCTATCAAATTGTATAATCTTATTTTGAGACTTGATTCAGAACTTAAAATAGTTCCTCCCCATTTGTAAAAATGTCCATGTGTATCATTTTTAAAGATTTCTAAAAAATTTTCATATCCTGTTATATAAACTAAAGGAATCAACCAAGCACCAGTGCTGATCAAAAATCCTAATATTGAATACATAACTTTAACATTAAATATTAAAAATAATGCTGGTAAAAAAAACGGAACATATGAAAGTCTAACACCACATTGAATGCCTATAATTATTCCAAATATTAGAAAATCTTTAATCTCATTAAACTTAATTATTCTAATAAGGTAATAAAAGCAAATAATTAATAAGGATAATCCAAAAAGATCGGGCATATATCTATTGCTCATTATCCAAATAAAGGGATTTAAAAACAAGATTAAAACCATATACTCAAAATCAGATAATTTGAATAGTTTAAATAGTTTTATGCTGTATAGTATTATTAAGAAAATAGAAATCCCTCCAATAGATGAAGTAGCAATTCCAATATCATTTGTTAAGTTAAATACATTTTGCAGTATGAAACAATAAATAGCATATCCTGGAAAATGAGGTCTTGAT
>Ga0209433_10000184_pt1 | contig 19364 bp, 22 predicted proteins | sample METZYME_5_50m_FD_187552 | JGI IMG/M metagenome (GOLD analysis project Ga0209433, IMG submission 187552) | Marine microbial communities from oxygen minimum zone in mesopelagic equatorial Pacific - METZYME_5_50m (SPAdes) (version 2) | ecosystem: Environmental > Aquatic > Marine > Oceanic | place...
ATAAAACCATTCAGGCCAGAGGTGTGCGGTTCTCCCTAATAATCTCCACATAAACTTAGAAAAATCTTTTATTATGAGTGGTAGTTATTACAAAAAACTTATTTAAAGTAAATGGTAATTTCAACATTAAATATTTTTTAAAAGTCTTCTTGATTTTCTTCTTTATCTTTGAACTTTGGATCGTACTTTTTAAAAAAATCTTTTAACTTATTTTCTAGGTCTTCTGTTTCTAAATTAGCAATTTCATTTCTTAATTTCTCAATTTGTATTTTTACATCAATATTTTCGGATAATATTTTTAAAATATATCTCAAACCTACAATTAAAGCTAAAAATTTTGCTAACTTCTTCATAAAATCATATTAAGGCTTAATTTGCTTTAAAAAAAGTTTTTTTTACTAACAAATGACATTGGAGTTAATCGTTTTCACAAGTAGAATTAATATGTGCAAGAAATATTAAGTAACTTAGTAGCTGAACAACAACTTCTAGATCAATACTTACAGAGTATACCTGTTAGAAATTGGGATACAAAAACCTCATTTAAGAATTGGGATATCACAGCACATGTAAGTTATTTGTCAGCACTTGAAGATTTAGGTCTTAATGCATTGAAGAAAAAAGGTACTGATTTTAATAAATATAAAGGACCAAAAGGTTTAGAAAAATTTGAAAAAGAAGCGATTGCAAAAGGGAAAGATATGAGACCACAAGATGTTATCGAATGGTGGAGAATATCAAGAGCATCAGTTATTGAAACATTAGCAAAATGTTCTCCTGGTAAAAAAATAACATGGTGGAAAAATGAAATAGACTGTAGAACTTTTGCAGTAACAAAATTAGCTGAAACTTGGGCTCACAGCCTAGATGTATATGAAAGTATGAATAAAAACTATGAGGATACTGTAAGAGTTGAACATGTTGCTCTCTATGGTTGGTTAAATGCTGAACATGCAACTAAATTAAATAAGTCTAAATATGAAAATTTAAGAATTGAGCTTATTGGACCCGAGTACAAAGCGTGGCAATTTGGTGACGAAAAATCTGAAAATACTATTAAAGGTAGCGCTAGCGACTGGTGTAGGTTAATTACTGGAAGAACTCCAAAAAGTTTTAAACCAACTTTGACAACCGAAGGTACTTTTGCACCAAAATTTCTAAAATTTGATCACGTAAAAATATAATGTTAATTTACGGAGTTGTTCATCTAAAGAGTCTTCCTGGATCTCCATCCAACAGAATATCGTTAGATGAAATTATTGATCATGCACAAGAGGATGTAAATAACCTTATTTTTGGCGGAGTTGATGGAATTATTATAGAGAATTTTGGAGACACTCCATTTGTAAAGGACGATATATCAAAAAGAACACTTGCAAATTTTACAACTGTTGTAGAGAATTTATCAATTGATAAAGATATAAAAATTGGAATTAACGTTTTACGTAATGATGGAATAGCTGCCTTATCAATAGCAGAAGCAACTAAATCAAATTTTGTCAGAATAAATGTTCTAAACAACACCATGTTCACTGACCAAGGTGTTATTGAAGGAAAATCACATGAAATTAGCCAATTTAAATCTACCCTAAACAATGTAATTGAAATTTATGCTGATGTATTTGTTAAGCATGCAGTGCCTGCACCAGGTTCAAAAATTGAAAATCATGCTGCAGAATTAATAGAAAGAGCAGGTGCAGATGTAGTCATTGTTACTGGAGATGGTACTGGTCATGAAATTAATCTGAACGATCTAGAGAAGGTGAGAAATATAGTTCCTGAAGGTAAGCTTGCCATTGGTTCTGGGGTAAATTCTGCAAATGTTATGGCGTATCAGAACTTAGCAGATATCCTAATAGTTGGAACAAGCTTTAAATTAGATAATGATGTTTCTAAAAAAGTAGATATTAACAGAGTTGAAGAGCTCGTAAGAAAAGTAAAATAATTATAAAACGAACATAAAAATTTATATACTTACTATCATTTTGAGTTGAATGGAAGCCTTATTCAATCCCGCATTAATTTTATTTTTGTCAGGTATTACATTTGGATTAGTTTCTAAAATTTTGTTTCCAAATTTATTATCAAAATTTTTAGGATATTACTTACTTTTTGCCTTAGGCCTAAAAGGTGGACAAAGTTTACAAAATAATGGTTTCACAGATGAAGTATTAAAAGTTCTATCACTCGGAGCATTCTTCGCAATACTAATTCCCCTTCTCTCCTATTTGTATCTTAAAAATATTCTTAACATAGACGATGCTGCCGCTTTATCAGGAACTTATGGTTCTGTAAGTGCTGTAACATATGTCACCGCATTAACTTATTTATCATCAAGTTACCAAAACTATGATAACTTCATGTCAGCTGTGCTTGTTGTAATGGAATTCCCTGCTATTTTTATGGCATTGTATTTAGTAACTCGTAAAAACACAGATAATAAAAATAAAATTGGAACTATGAAAACGGCATTTACAGAAATACCAAATGTAGTTTTAATTTCATCTTTAATTATTGGATTCTCTTTAAATTTTAACTCAGTATCACAAATAGAATTACTAACTAATACTTTATTCGAGTATGTTTTATTCGTATTTTTATTTGTAATGGGAACAAGAGTTGCAAGGAGAATTGGTGAGTTGACTGGTAAAAGTAAAAATTTGATAATTTTTGCACTTGTGACTCCAATTTTTGGATCACTCTTGGCCCTATTTGCTGCAGTCAATTTTAGCCTTTCTTTAGGAAATGCGACTCTGTTAATGGTCTTAACTGCAAGTGCAAGCTATATTGCAGTGCCAGCAGTTGTAAAAGATGCTATACCAAATGCTAATCCTGCTATATACCTAGGACTGAGTTTAGGTGTAACTTTTCCTTTCAATATAATTTTTGGAATTCCTTTGTATTACGAATTAGCTAAATACTTTATTGGCTAACTAAAGAAGAAAGCCGCCATCAATAGTTACGACTTCACCAGTAATCCATGCCGAATCATCACTTGATAGAAAGTAGATCAAACTTGCAATATCTTCAGGTTCTCCAAGTTTTTTAAGAGCATGAAGATCTGCACTTCCCTGCTCATCCCCAGCCCAGAGCATTTCTGAAAGTTTAGTTTTTACTACGGCAGGAGCTACTCCATTCACCCTAATATCAGGTGCAAGTTCCATTGCTAATTGTTTTGTCATATAAATTAATCCGGCCTTTGATATATTATAAGCACCCATGTAGTGGGATGGCTTTATTCCTCCAACAGAACAAACATTTAAAACTGATTCTTTTAATCCCGCTTTTACTGCCTCTCTTGTCCACATCAAAGGACCCATTAAATTTACATCCCATGTTTTTTGGACGGCTGATAAATCTACATCAAGCAAACTACCTCCAGATGGATTTGTACCAGCATTGTTAATTAAAACATCAAGTGATCCAGTTTCATCCACAATTTTTTTACAGGTTTCGGTTGCAGCAGCTAAGTCATCAGCTCTTGCAACAAAACCCTTAATTTTTGTATTTGCAGAAAGTACCGATTGTAGATTTTCTTCTTTTCTCGATGTAATGTAAACATTCCATCCTTCATCAATAAATTTTTGAGCTGTGGAAAGTCCTATACCTCTTGTTCCACCAGTTACAAGTGCCGTTTTCATTATTGTTAAAGTATAGTAGTTATTTCTCATTTCAGTTACAGTTGAAATGCAAATGGAAAATTTTCAAAAATACAAGATATTACTTACGCAAAACCAAAACTTTCGTAAACTTTTTGCTGCTCGTTTAATCACTTTAGGTGGAGACTGGCTATTAACTGTTCCTCTCTTGGGTATAATTTACGAGTTAACTGAAAATCCATTTATCACTTCCCTGGTGTTAGTAGTTCAGAGTGCACCATTATTCATGCTTGGAAGCTTTGGTGGTTATTTAGCAGATAGGTTTGATAGAAAAAAAATCATAGCAATTTCAGAGTTTTTATCAGGAATGACTGTTTTGTTAATTCTTTATGCGGTGACAACAAAAAATGTCGCATTTATTTTATTTTCATTTGGATTACTTTCAGTTGTAGGTTCCCCTTATATGCCTACATCAGATGCAGCTTTGCCAAACGTTGTGAAAAAAGAAAATTTAGCTGAAGCAAATGTAATATTTTTTTCAAGCTGGGGTGTGATGGCTGGTTTAGGTGCAGGTCTAGGTGGATACCTCACAACAGTGATTAGTAGAAACATGTTATTCGCAATTGACAGTTTAACCTTTGTTCTTTCCGCTTTAATTGTCTTTTCTATAAATAAAAATTTGAGCGAAAAATCTCAAGATAAAGAAAAAGAAGATATCAGTTATAAAGAAGGTCTTAAATATGCTGCATCTAAAAAAGAAATCTTTGCTTTAATTATTACTAAGGCAACATTCAGTATCTCAGCAAGTGGTTTACTGTCCTTATTTACTGTTCTTTCATATGATATTTACAAAACTGGTGACTTTGGTACAGGGCTAATGTTCGGTGCGAGGGGTATTGGTGCATTAATAGGACCAATTGCAATTAGATATTATTTCGGAAACACTGATGGAAAACTTCTCAATACAATCGGAATAACCATCATGGCCTGGGGTTTGTTTTATTTTTTCATACCATTTTCATTATCACTTTATTTAACAGTATTTTTATTAATCCTTGGACATTCTGGTGGTGGATCACAGTGGGCATTTTCTACATATGGATTGCAAGTACTGACACCAGATAGACTTAGGGGAAGAATTGCTGGGATAGATTATTCACTTTATTTTCTGATGAATACAATTTCAACTCTAATGATTGGGTACCTTGCAACAGTATATGGGGTACTAGTTGTTTTCAAACTATTTCCAGTACTAGGTTTCATATTTGGGTTTGTGTGGTATTTGTCCACAAGAAATATCTGGAAGAATTTAGATAAATCCTAAATAGGTACATCACATGGAAAAAAGATTTTTTCCTTCAAATTTTTTTGTACCATTCACATAACTAAAGTATTTTCTACATTCACAAGATTGATACTCTATGTCAATAGGATAAAACGTTCTCTTAGCATCAGGCCAATACTCTCTTTGAAGTTCTATCATTTTAAGGCCTACATCTTGATGGCTATTTAAATTAAGAAACTTCTGAAGCCTGTCTAAATATGGTTCTGCGCCAATACCAGTTGGAACATCAGTCGTTATTGGTATGACGTCTTCTCTGAACCAAGCAATATCAATCAATGCCATAAATATTGGGAAGTCATTATTCATCTTAAAATGGTCATTTACATTGTTTGTAGCAGTAATAACATCTCTATTAGAATTTAAAACTACTTCGGCTAACTCTTCTTTTTTTTCATAAAATTTATATGTTGCAGCATCAATGCGGTTATATAGCTTTTCACCCCAATATGAGCCTTCTACTGGGTAAGCTGTGAAATTCTCCCATTGTTCTAAACTGAGCAGTTTTTCTTTTAAAATTTCTGGATTACTTAAATCATCAAGTGTTAGCTGGTCTATAGTTAAATCTCTGTTGCACCATCTACTAAAAAATAAAGCCTGGATTAAAAATGGTAAATCATCTTTTACTGGTTCAGCAAACTTAATAATGGATTTACTTACTTTATCATCTTCTCTAAAAACATTCAGAAAACGGCCTTTTTGTAAAATTGGATCATCGCTCCAGGGGTACTCTTCTCCTGACTCTCTTTTTACCCTTACTGCTTCACGTTTCTTGCAGTAATCAAAAAAGCTTTGTACTGGGTCTTCTATTTCAAGACCATCTAAAGAGTGTGCATATGGATTCTTTAAAACCATAACTTTAATTTAAACAGATTACTTCATACTTTTCTTACTTCACAACTGGTATTTGAAGCATATTTGTTGTGTAAGCAGCAGACTTTCTTTCCGACTTCATTCTCCAGTCTTTTTTTATACCCTGTGCTCCCAATGTCAGTGTGCTTGATCCATATCTGCTATTAACACCATCTAGTACCTCCATCACACGGTCTGATTGATCGTAATTTTCATATTCGTAAAAACTATATTGTTCATTCTCTGCGCCAGTGATATCTAGCAGCATCACACCAATTTTCTGGTACTCATATCCGTACACAAAGAGTTTTCGCGTTAGATGTTTTGCTTCTTTGACAATCTTTGACGTATTGCTTGTTGGTATTGAAAAAAATATACTCATACCGTTGCTGTATTTTTTCTCTGGATCAACAAATGGACTAGTTCTTAAAAATACATACAAGCCTTGCGCTCTAGAGCCCTGTGCTCTCAACTTCTCACATGCTCTAGCAACATAGTTAGAAACAGCCTCCTCTAACTCACTTACTAACATTACTTTTCTACCAAATGATTTAGAAGATATAATATTTTTCTTATTCTTCACCTCTTCTATACCTATGCAGGAAATACCATTTAGCTCATGATGTATCCTCTCTCCTACAATGCTGATCGTTTTTCTGACATGACGAGCATTTGCCTGTGTTAAATCATAAGCGGTGTCTACTCCAATTTTTCGAAGCCTTCTTCCCCATCTTGTTGAGATTCCCCATATCTCTTCAAGTGGTAGATCTTTTAAAATCTCATCTCTTATGCTCTGATCTCGTATATCGAAGACATTAGATGTTGTGTATTTTTTAGCTTGTCTGTTTGCTACTTTTGCTAGTGTCTTTGTTGGGCCTATACCTATAGAAACTGGAATCCCTGTCCACTGTTTAATTAATCTTCGTATCTCTTGAGCTGTCTCTTCTAAATCACAGTAGTAAAAGCTACTAATATCGAGAAACGCTTCATCAATAGAGTAAATCTCTATATCGCTTACAAGAGATTTTAGTGAGGTCATAACTCTGGCCGACATATCACCATAGAAGGTGTAGTTTGATGAAAATACATGAACTTTGTTTCTATTGATAAGTTGTTTGTATTTAAAGTATGGGGCTCCCATCGGTATGCCTAACGCTTTTGCTTCATTTGATCTAGCAACGACACATCCATCATTGTTAGACAAAACAACAATAGGCTTTCCTTCTAGCTTTGGGTTGAATACTCTCTCACAAGACGCATAAAAATTATTACAGTCCACTAGGGCAAAAATTTTATTATTCACTTACTTACTCCTTTGAATACTGTACACTATTCTAAGAAAAAAGAAAGACATTTTTATGCCAAGAGGTGGAGTAAGAAAAGGAGCTGGTAGACCAAAAGGTCAAGGCAAGTATGGAGAGCAGACAAAAGCTGTCCGTATTCCTATAAGTAAGGTTAAGTATATCTCTGAGGTCATCAACAAAGGTTTATATGAAGTGCCGATTTATAGCAATAAGGTTGCTGCAGGGTTCCCATCCCCTGCAGACGACTATTTAGAAGACAAAATAGATTTAAATCAATATTTAGTTAAACATCCCGCTTCTACATTTTTGGTAAGAGCATCTGGAGAGTCCATGATTAATGCTGGTATATTTCCAGACGATATCTTAGTAGTAGATAGAAGCTTAAAAGCTGAAGACGGAAAAGTAGTCATTGCTGTTGTAGACAATGAACTTACAGTGAAAAGATATCGTAAAAAAGGTAAAAGAATCATCTTAGAACCGGAAAACGAAGCGTTTGATCCAATTGTTATTGCAGACGAGAGTGAAGCATTTGTTTGGGGTGTTGTAACAAACGTTATTCATAATCTGTAAAATAAAAGTATGGTAAAAATACTACAAAACAACCCTTCAGATTTCGAAGGCATTAAAGAATGGGATTACAAAGAACATTTCTACACATTAAATACGGAATATGGAGATTTAAGAATTCATTATGTTGACGAAGGGTCAGAAAATAATAAAACCGTACTTTTGCTTCACGGAGAACCTGACTGGGGGTATATTTATAGGAAATTTATAAATCCTCTAGTTGAGAATAATTTAAGAGTAATTGTGCCTGATCTGCCTGGTTTTGGGAAGTCAGACAAGCTATCTGAAAGAACAGCTTATACATATGAAAAATACGTAGCATGGATGAATGCTTGGTTGCGAGATTTAAATTTAAACAACATAACTCTGTTTGGACAAGACTGGGGAGGATTAATAGGTTTAAGACTTGTAGTAGATAATCAGGAAAATTTTAGTAGCGTAGTTTTAAGTAATACTGGGTTACCTACAGGTGATGTGTCACCAGGTGAAGCATTTGAAAGCTGGAAAAATTATGCGCAAACAGTTGAGAATTTCCATGCTGGGGGAATTGTAAAAGGTGGAACTGTTAATGGTCTAGAACAACACGTAATCGATGCTTATAACGCACCATTTCCAGATGATTCATATAAAGAAGCAGCAAGACAATTTCCAATGATAGTACCCGTAACACCAGATGATCCAAGTTCTGAATACAACAGAAATGCATGGAAAGAATTAAAAAAATGGGATAAACCTTTTTTATGTGTTTTCAGTGAACAAGATCATATATTTAAAGGTGTTGATAAAGCATTTACCAAAGTTGTTCCTGGTTGTGAAAATCAACCACACAAGACAATTCAAGGTGGGCACTTTGTCCAAGAAGATAATCCGAAAGAGTGTGTTGAGGCAATATTAGCTGTTACTAAAAGCTGATTTTTGCCTTACCCCAATAGTTGTAACCTAAAAATTTTTGAGTTCCAGGAAGATATATATTGTTTAAATCTAAAAATTGAAATCCATTATCTGATATTAATTTTTCAATATTTCTATTCGTATGACAGCCGCCAGCAATTTGAGGATAAAAGAAATCAGTTATGTTTTGAATAAATGAAATCCTTTTGTTGGGAGATAACCCATGTTCACTAAATATAAATATTCCGTCATTCTTTAGAACTCTTTTAATTTCATTTAGTGTTTTTTCAGGTTCTGGAATAGAGCACAATGCATAAGTGCTTACCACGGTATCAATAGAATTACTTTCGACTGATAAACTACTTGCAGATTCAATTAAGAATTCAACATTTAAGTTATTTTTCTCTGCTCTTTTTTTTGCAATTTGATTTAACTCTTCTGAAGGATCAATACCTAAAATGCTTGTTACTTTTTGATTATCATAATGTTTTAGATTTGATCCAGGTCCTATTCCTATCTCTAAGACTTTACCGCTTGCTTCAGGAATAACCTTTTTTCTTTGATAATCTATTGGCTTAGAATTGCATGTTAAATTGAGTACAAACGGTAGTATCTTTTTTTCATAAAAAGATTTACTTATTAATCGAATAAGTGGAAAAATAACAAATAAAGAAATATTTGAAATCAATAAATAAAAATATTTCTTCACCTACTTATTCGTGCCCTCCTCTTGGAACGCCCCCGTACTTCATGCGTGTATCCCCCATGTATGCGACTCTTTCTTCAGGTAATAATGTTTTACAATTAATAATTTCACCAACAAAAAAAGTATGAGTGCCAAAATTAATTTTTTGTTCGGTTTTAAGTTCTAACCAAACAGTTGCATTATCGAATATTGGAACTGAATTTTCAGTTAAGGTAATTGGTTCTTTGTTCAAATACCCCTCTGAATACTCTGCAGGTTTAGAAAATTTTACAAAAACTTTTGTGTAGTCAGGTGAAAACATGTTGATAGAAAAAAATTCACTTTGATTCATTAAATTAAAAGTTACGCTTTTATTATCTATGCCTACACCTATCAAAGGTGGGTCCATACTTACTTGGGTTATCCAACTTGCAGTCATACCGTTAAACTCTCCATTGGCATGGCTTCCAATTATGCCTAACGGACTAGGAATCTTCCAAGTTGCTACATTAATATTTTCTGGTGTTAGATCATTCATTTACAAACAACTTTTGATAAATTTTATAGTATCTATGTCTAATGGTATTGCTACAGACAGTTCAGTAACGTTACAGTTCTTCCAGTCTTCAAGTTTTTCTTTTATTCGTTCTTTAGAGCCAACAAGAGTTAAGTCATTTAACAATTCTTCAGGAAAAATTGACTCCGCTTCTGCTTTTTCTCCTTTTAAATACAATTCCTGAATTTGTGTAGCAATTTCCTCGTAACCATATTCACACATCAAATTGAAGTAAAAGTTTTTGTCTTTTGCACCCATTCCGCCAACATACAGTGTGTAATTATTTCTGGCAGGTGCAAGATATATATTTCTTTCAGATTCGTCGCATATCTTTGCAAAAACAGGAGCGGATATGTTAAATTTATCTTTTTTATTTGGATCACCAGATTTTTCAAAACCTTTTTCTAAAAACTGATTAAAAAATTTATCTCCAAGTGTTGGTGAATACATGAAAGGAAGCCATCCGTCAGCAATCTCGGCAGTTAGTTGAATATTTTTAGGTCCTATAGCTGCAAGATATATTGGAATATCGCTTCTAAGAGGTTCTTCAATTAGTTTTAATGGTTTTCCTAAACCAGATGCGTCATTGCCATTGTAAGGTAGGTTGTAGAACTCACCTTCAAAAGAAGTCTTTCCATCTCTTTGTAAAATATTTTTAACTATTTGTACATATTCTCGAGTCTTTTTTAATGGCTTTCCATAAGCAACCCCATGCCAACCTTCTACAACTTGTGGCCCAGAAACACCAATCCCCAATCTAAATCTACCACCTGAAAGTTTATCAATAGTAACAGCTGTCATTGCTGTCATTGCGGGAGATCTTCCAGGAATTTGCATGATGCCGGAACCTAATTTGATATTATCTGTTAATGCAGCAAAATATGAAAGTGGAGTAACCGCATCATATCCATATGCTTCTGCTGTCCAAATACACGATATTCCTATTTCATCTAATTCTTTAATTAAGTTTTTTTCACTTGAAATATGTGGACCAAAATAACCAACATTTACGCTTACTTCCATATGTAAAGGATACTATAAATTAATATCAATAAATTCATCATGAGTTAACAAACTGTGCATTTGAATATCATGATTTTCTAAAGGAATATAATCCAGTATATGGTTATTATCTGTAACCCCAATAAAAATTGAATCCAAATAATTAGAAAGTAGCTGATCATAAATACCCCTACCCTTGCCAAGCCTAGTACCTTTTTTATCAAATCCAACTCCAGGTACCAAAAATATATCAACGTTGTTAATAATTTTTAAATTAACAGGTTGATAAACATTAAAGCTATTTTTTTCAAATGGTTCTTCATAAATACAAATCTTTATTTCTTCGTCTTGTAAACAAGTAGTAGACAATACTGATTGTCCTTTCAGGTGCATATTGATGTTGATTTCATTTTCTAGTGGTAAGTAAGTACAAATAATTTTATCTTTAATTGTATTCTGTAACTTATCAATAACTAATTGAGAGTATTCATCATTGACCAATGAAATATTTTTTAGTTTCTTTCTTAATTCTATTTTTTCTAACATAATTTATTATGTAAATGATTCTACATTACACTTACACCATGTTGAAGAACAAATTACTCACATGGATAAATCTATTAATTATGGGCATTTACACCATACCAGTTGCCTATTCAATTTGGTTTGTAGGTTTATTTGATAGATTTACGAAATTAAAATACTATATTGCCCAAAGTTGGACAATACCATGGATGTGGGCAGCAAGATCTAAAGTTACTTTGATAAAAAATTATGATTATAAAAAAAATCAACCCTATGTTGTAATCTCTAATCATTTATCAAATTTAGATCCAATGATGCAATTTAGATATTTAAAAATTAAATGGGTATTTATGGCAAAAAAAGAAGTTTACAAACTACCTTTTTTTAGAACAGCAGCAAAATCGTTTAATTTTATCAAAGTTGACAGATCCGACAAAAATGATCGTAAAAGTATAAACGAACAAGCAAAAACACTATTCAAAAACGGCTGGTCGATTATGGTTTACCCTCAAGGCACTCGAGCAAAAAAAGAAAACTTTTTACCATTTAAAAGCGGAGCTTTTCATATTGCTCTTGATAACAATATTCCAATCCTTCCAGTTGTTATTGCCGGGACAGGTGATATTTGGCCTAGAGGTGAAAAATTTATGAAAAGTGGTAAAGCGATTATTAACACACTTGAGCCTATTGATATTACAAAATATACCAAAGATACTATCGATGAATTAGTTGAAGAGACGTATGAAAAAATGTCTAAAGTTTATAAAGAATTAACTGACACAATAAAATAATATAAATCGTACAATACGAATATGGACATCCTACTAGCAGCACTTTCAATTTTCTTTCTAAGGTTATTAGATCAAACATTAGGTACTTTAAGAGTGCTATATGTCAATAAAGGTAAGCCAGTATTTGGAGCTGTGATGGGATTTATTGAATCAGCAATTTGGGTAGTAGCGATATCACAGGTAATTCAAGATTTAAATGATCCATTTTTAATTTTTGGATATGCACTAGGTTTCGCATCCGGAACAATCATGGGTTCTTACATAGAAAATACAATTGCAATTGGTGACATAGTTGTGAGAATTTTTGCTCCAAAAGATACTGAAAGCATGGGTGTTGCTAAAGAATTGAGAGAAAAAGGTTTTGGTGTCACAATTGTCAATGGAGAAGGCTTGCAGGGTGAAGTTAGTATTACATGGTGTGTTACACCAAGAAAAAGATTAAAAGAAGTTTTAAAAATTGTATCTAATATTAATCCAGATGCTTATATTACTACTGAACCTACAAACCCAACAAAATTAACAGAAAATAGAAAGTAGACTATAAGCCTTTCTCAAACTCATCTTCAAATGAAACTCTTTTTCTGTTTGAAGACTTTCCTTCGTTCCCACGCTTTTTATCTCTTCCATTTCTATTTCCATTTTTATTTCTGGTAGATTTTCTATCACGTGAATTTTTTGATTCTGCACCTTCAGCTTCTTCTGGTATTTCTAAGTCTTCAACAGGAGAAAGGCTAACTTTGCCATTTTCTATTGAATCGACATTTACCTTTATCTTATCCCCTACAGAGACAACTGCTTCTGTGTTATTTACTCTCTTTGATGAGTGAAATTTGGAAACATGCAATAATCCATCTCTACCAGGAAGAATATTTACGAAAGCTCCGTAGGTAGCGACACTGACTACTTCACCGTCATATTGGGCTCCTACTTCAGCTTCTGGTGGATCAATAATTAACATCACCATTTCTTTACCAGCTAATATTGCATCTTCCTCAGTTGAACCTAGAGTTAAAATACCATCATCATCAATTTCCACAGAGCATCCTGTTTCTTCTTCAATTTTTTTAATATTTTTACCTTTTGGACCAATTACTTCACCAATCTTGTCTTTTGGCAATTCAATTGTTTCAAGCCTTGGGGCATTTCCTGAAAGATTTTCTGCTGGTTCAGCGATTGTATCTTCCATAATGTCAAGAATGTGATTCCTTGCTTCCATTGCTTGGTTTAATGCTTTTCTGAGTACATCTGCTGGTAGACCCTCAATTTTCATATCTAATTGCAAAGCAGTTATAACACTTCTAGTACCAGCAACTTTGAAATCCATATCTCCCAAGGCATCTTCAGCACCTAAAATATCTGTTAACGTAACATAATTGTTGTCTTTTGAGATTAAGCCCATTGCTATACCAGCTACATGTTCCTTTATTGGAACACCAGCAGCCATTAAGGATAAACTTGAAGCACAAACAGATGCTTGTGATGTTGAACCATTAGATGAAATTGCCTCACTTACAACTCTAATAGTGTATGGGAAATCAATTTTAGATGGAATTACGGGTACTAAAGCTTTTTCTGCTAATGCTCCGTGACCAATTTCTCTTCTCTTAGGACCTCTCATAGGATAAGCTTCACCTGTTGAGTATGGAGGGAAATTGTAGTGATGCATGTATCTTTTTGATGTTACTGTGTCAATAGTATCCAACATTTGCTCAAGTCTTGACATTCCTAATGTCGTAACATTAAGTACTTGAGTTTCACCTCTTAAAAACAAAGATGATCCATGAACAGTTGGAAGTAAATCTATTTCAGCTGATATATTTCTAATATCAGTAGGAGTTCTACCATCCAATCTTGCACCACCGGATAATACTCTGTCACGAACAATATTTTTAACAATTGATTTGAATGCTAATTTTATTGCTTTTGAATTATCTTCTTCTTCATTGAGAAATTTTTCGATTGCCTTTTCCTCGAGTTCACTCTGTTTTTCACTTCTTTCAGTTCTGTCTGTAAGAGCCATGGCAACTTCGATTTCAGGTCCAAACTCATCATTAATTTGATTTTTTAATTCATCAGAATAATCTTCAATTATTGGCCATTCAATTTGAGGAATTTCTCTTTTGGAAACTAGGTTTTTTTGTGCCTCTATTAATTTTGCAATGTATTCTTTTGAAGCATCAATTCCATCTGCGACAATGCTTTCTGAAGGCGCAGTACTTCCCTCCTCTATTTTTTCGAATGCATTATCAGTAGCTCCAGCTTCAACCATAACGATATCTACTTCACCACTACTATTTAGACTTCCTGCAACAACCATATCGAATACAGAATCTACTAACTCTGAATTTGTTGCTTGAACTACCCAATTGTCATTAATTAATGACATCCTTACAGCACCAACAGCTGATTCGAGCGGTACACCTGCTAGTTGTAAACCAAGTGATGCCGCATTAAGAGCCAAGATATCATATTCATTTTCATTATCAACGCTCAAAACAGTTGCAATAATTTGAGTTTCGCATCTAAATCCATCTTTAAAGGATGGTCTTAGTGGTCTATCAATTAGACGGCATGCCAAAATAGCTTTTTCTGTTTGTCTACCTTCTCTTCTAAAAAATCCTCCAGGAATTTTTCCCGCGGAGTACATTCTCTCCTCAACATCAACAGTTAAGGGAAAGAAGTCTATACCATCCCTAACTGATTTGTTAGCAACAGTTGTTACTAATACGTTGGTATCTCCTGATGTAACCACAACAGAACCAGGAGCTTGTAGAGCTAATTTTCCTGTTTCAAATCCAATTTCCGAATTTCCAATACTTACTTTTACATTATCTATCGACATATAACCTCTTTCAGTGACCAAGGTTATTAATTGTCAGCTTTCGACAAAAGCTCTCAATTAACAACGCAAGGTCTATTTTTTATCTTCTTAAGCCAAGTTTCTCTATAATATCACGATATCTTTGAACATCCTGGTTTTGCAAATACTGCAGAAGTCTTTTTCTTTTTCCAACTAACATTAAAAGACCTCTTCTTGTATGGTGGTCTTTCTTATGTGTTTTCAAGTGTTCAGTTAAGTGGTCAATTCTACTACTTAACAAAGCAACTTGAACTTCTGTAGAACCAGTATCAGTTTCTGATTTACCGTATTCTTTTATAATGTCTTGCTTTGTTTTCATTCGTGATAATAATAGTAGTCAATATATCTAAAGTGAAGATAATTACTTATTCTTTATTGAATCAATATCTTTTTTAATTTGGTTTAGGAGATCATCTAAAGAATCGAATTTTATCTCATCTCTGATAAAGCTTTTCAATCGAATTTTAATTTCTTTACCATAAATATCTCTGTCAAAATTAAATAAATGAGCTTCTACTTTTAATACCTTTCTGTCAGCTACTGTTGGTGTATAGCCAATATTTGTAATACCTTTGTGTATTTCATTATTCAACTCACACTCTATTTCATACACACCTAGTTTTGGATAATAAAAATCATGTTTAAATTTTATATTCGCAGTTGGAAATCCTAATTTTGATCCTAATCTAAGACCCTTTACTACTTTGCCTGAAATTTCATATTCTCTTCCGAGAAGGAGATTTACTTTTTCTATATTTCCTTCATTCAAATAGTTTCTAATTTTTGTAGATGAAACTTTATCGTTTTTGACATAAAAATCATCAATTATTATTACGTTATCGCTTCCAAAAAAATTTTTTAAAGTACGTATATCGCCTTTTCTATTTTTACCAAATTTAAAATCTCTACCAACTACAATTTTTTGTGTTTTGAGATTATGTTTTAATAGATTAAGAAATTCTGTTGGTGAAATTTGATTAATTTCTTCAAATTTTAAATAAACAAGATTTACTGGATCATATTTTTTAAATATATCTGATCTTTGTTTACTGCTTAATAATGGTTTAAGTTGTTTATCAAAATAAATTTTAGGTATTACGTTAAACGTTACAATTTGAAAATTTTCACTTATTTCTCTTGTTTTTTTAATTAACTCTACATGACCTTTATGTACGCCATCAAAAGCTCCAATACATGTTGCATCAACTAAAGATTCAATCGAATCATCTTTACCAAAACTTCTATAAGTTTTCATATTATCACTTTATCTGGTTTGAAATATTTATCGTTAAATGGTTCGTAAATAGCTTTAATTTCATTTTCAATAGTGACTATGTGTTTTGTTTTTTCTTCAAATAAATCATTTGATAAAAATTGGCCATTTTTTATTAATAAATTACTTTCTTTGTCTAAATCTATAAAAGGAAGATCCAATAATGACTCCCAATTTATGGGTTTCATTACGTAATCCTGATCGAGTAATTCAACGTTCATAACAACTTCCGGATCATTTATGTCATTGTTTCCAACTTTAGTTCTTACCAATTCTTTAACAATTGCTTCAGTGTCAAGGTGTTTTCCTAAATCATAAACAATACTTCTAATATATGTTCCTTTACTAACTGTGATTAAGAATTCAATTTCAGAACCCACTGTGCTTAGAAGTTGAGTATCTTTTACATGGATTGTTCTTTTTGGGATATCTACTTCTTTATTTTGTCTTGCATATTTATACAATCTTTTCCCTTTTACTTTAATTGCAGAGAATATTGGAGGAGTTTGAGTAGAACTTCCAAGAATATCAACTAGAAAGGATTCAATTTCTTTTTTGTGTGAAGAAACATCAATATCTCTAATTTTCTTAAATTCCGAGTCTATATCTAATGTGGGAGATGAATATCCAATCAAAGCTTTTACTTTGTATGTCTTGTCAGAGTTTTCAATATAGTCAAAAAGTTTGGTAAAACCATTAGTTGCTATAAGCATTAAACCTTCCGCATTCGGATCAAGAGTGCCTGAATGACCAACCTTTTTAAATTTATAAGTTTTTTTAATTTTTGTACAGAGATCTTGAGAAGTCCAAGTTTTAGGTTTATTTACTAGATAGAAGTTAGAATTGAGATTCAATTGATTTCTTCACTCTTAATTTAATCTTTTCAAAACTTTCACTAGAAGAAAAACCAGATGCAGCCTTATGACCACCACCACCAAATTCTGAAGCAACTAATTGTACATCAATATCATTTCTTGATCTCAAACTGCCTTTAAAAGTTCCATCAATTTGTTCTTTAACAAGTAATGCTACATTTGATTCTTTGACTAATCGAATTACATCAATTAAGAAGTCAACTTCTGACTCTTTTACTCCAAACCTTTTATAATCTTCTTGAAGAACGAATGAGGTTACAAGAGCTACTTCTTTATCTAATTCTATACGATCAATTATCAAGCTTTGCATTTTTAGGCCATTCATTTCAATTGAGCCATAAATATTTTCGCTTATTTTTGTTAACTCTGCTCCAGCCAACATCAATTCTGAAGCGATATTAAAAACCTCAGAATCTGTATTAGAATATTGGAATCTTCCTGTATCAGTAACAAGCCCTGTCATAAGGCAATTAGCAATTTCTTTAGAGATCTCATATCCATACTTTTTTATTTCTCTGAACAAAACCTGCGTTGTGCTTGCTGCAGTAGGGTCTATAATTTTAATGTCACCAAATGTTGGATTGATATGGTGGTCAACTACTACAACTTCTTTCGCTTCACTAGCTAAATATTCATACTTTCCCAATCTATCAGAATTTCCACAATCAAATACAAACACTCTGTCATATTGGTTAGCTACGGTGTCATCAATAAGATCAAAAGGAAGATGATTTAAGTTTGAGGGTAATGACCCCTTTATATCAAAACAAACATCAGATTCAATACCTAATTCATTTAGGATGATTTTATACGCTAATGCTGAACCAAGCGCATCTCCATCTGGATTAACGTGACCAGTTATAAGTATTTTTTTATTTTCTAGATTTAAAAATAATTCACTCAATCTTTATTTACCTTTTCTATTAATTCATTAATCCTTGAAACATTGTTAAGTGTATTGTCTATTTCAAATATTATTTTTGGAACATTTCTAGTTGTCATTTCTTTACTAAGGATTCTTTGGACTTTATTTCTGTTTTTTTCTAAAGATATTTTTAAACTTCCCTCATTTGACTCTAATGTTGATACGAAGACAATACATTTCTTTAAATCAGGAGAAGTCGAGACATGAGTCACTGTTGCCTTGTTAAGAAGTGGATCTGAATTTCTAAGTAATGCATTTGAAATAATTTGATGAATAAGCGGGTTGATTCTATTTATTCGTCCTCCTCGCGTTTGCTCGCTCATTTTGTTTTTTTATACCTCAACTTCGCCAAGTATTTCAATGGTATCTCCCTCTTTAATGTCTTTATAATCTGTTAGGCCAATACCACATTCTAATCCTTCGTTGACTACCTCTACATTATCTTTAAATCTTCTTAAAGAAACAACAGAACCTTCATAAATCACTACTCCACCACGTAATAATCTTGCCTTTGCATCAATTTCAACCTTACCCTCAGTAACGATAGATCCGGCGACCACGCCTACTTTTGGTGCTCTAAATGTTGTCTTAACATCGACCATTCCAATAACAGCCTCTTCTGTTTTAATAGTCATTTCACCTAATACAGCTTCTGCAACATCATCTAAAAGTTCATAAATTATGTTATATGTTCTAATATCAATTCCTTTGCTTTGTGCCATATTTCTAGATTGACTGTCTGGTCTTACATTAAAACCAATTATTAATGAATTTGTTGCACCGGCTAAATCTACATCTGATAATACAACTCCACCGACAGCTGAATGGACGATTTGTATATTAACATCATCAGTTGCTAATTTTGTTATTCCGTCTTTGATAGCCTCAACAGAACCGTTAGTATCTGCTTTCAAGATTACATTGACCGTGTTTAATTCTCCTTCTTGAAGAAGCTTCATCATATCTGACATTCTTGACTCAACAGAAAATGAAGAATCTTCGTGCAGTTTAAGTTTATTTTTATTTTCTTCAGCTTTTGATTTTGCAATTTTTTGATTTTTTTCAACTATAAACTGGTCGCCTGCAGTCGGAGATTCATCCCATCCAATTATGTCAATTGGGGAACCTGGAACAATACTTTTATGAGTTTTGTTATTGTGGTCAAACATTGACTTTACTCTGCAAAATGCTTGACCAGCATAAAGAAAATCTCCTTGCTTAAGTGTTCCTCTAGTTACGATGACTGTAGCTACATTTCCTCTCCCAACTTCCATTCTTGATTCGACAATATAACCAGAGGCTTGAGTATTAAAGTTT
>Ga0209433_10000186_pt1 | contig 19298 bp, 19 predicted proteins | sample METZYME_5_50m_FD_187552 | JGI IMG/M metagenome (GOLD analysis project Ga0209433, IMG submission 187552) | Marine microbial communities from oxygen minimum zone in mesopelagic equatorial Pacific - METZYME_5_50m (SPAdes) (version 2) | ecosystem: Environmental > Aquatic > Marine > Oceanic | place...
GAAGGCCATTCACAGGCGATTATGCAGGAGATTTACTTTATAAAACCATAAATAAATTTGGCCTTTCAAATGGAGAATATCAAGGAACTATTGATGATAATTTAAGCTTAGAAGATTGCACAATAACAAACGCAGTAAGATGTGTTCCGCCAAAAAATAAACCAGTTTCAGAAGAAATTAATAATTGTAATAGTTTTTTACAAAACACTATAAATAAACATGTGAATCTGAGAGTAATTATTGCTCTTGGGCTGATAGCCCATAAAAGTATAATATCGGCATTGAACTTAAAACAAAAATTGTATCAGTTTAAACATGGGAATAAACATTATTTGAATGATTTTATCATGATTGATAGTTATCATTGCTCTAGATATAATACAAACACAGGTAGATTAAATGAAAAAATGTTTGAAGAAATTTTTTTAGAAGCAAAGAAGGAAATCTAATTCTAGTTATTTTTTAAAATTCTTGATTTTTGTCTTTCCCAATCTCTCGTTTTCTTTACTTCTCTTTTATCATGAATTTTTCTTCCCTTACCTATACCAATCGCTAGTTTAGCTAATCCATTTTTATTGAAGTACAATTTTGTTGGAATAATAGTCATTCCTTTTTTTTGAGTGGCTGCAAAAAGTTTATTTATTTCTTTCTTATTCAATAATAATTTTCTATTTCGTCTAGGATTATAGTTAGTTTCAATGGAATTTTGATAACGCGGAATATTACAATTGATTAAGAAAATCTCTCCATTCTCAGCGCTTGCATAGGACTCTTTAATATTAACTTTATTTTGCCTAATGCTTTTAATTTCTGAGCCGGTCAAAACAATACCAGCTTCAAAAGTATCTTCTATCTCATATTGAAATGTTGCTTTCCTATTATCAGCAATAGTTAAATTTCCAGTCTGAGATTTTTTTCTACCTCCTGATTTTGAGGACATTATGCTATCTTAAGATCGTTAATAATTTTATCAAGAATATCCTGTGTTTCTTGTCTAATTTCAACAAGAGGAAGTCTAATTTCATAATCTATAAGATCCATTTTTGACAAAATATATTTCACTGGAGACGGGCTTGTTTCAGCGAATAAAGCTTTATGTAAAGGCATTAAGATTTCATTTAGCTTTTTGGCTTCAATTAAATCATTATTTGAAAAAGCCTTATGCATATCTGAGCAAATTTTAGGAAGAACATTAGCAGTTACAGAAATGCATCCTTGTCCACCATTTATCATATAATCATAAATTGTTTCATCTTCACCAGATAATTGAATAAATTCATTTTTACATAATTCTTTATGTTGTTTAATTCGAGAAATATCACTTGTAGCATCTTTAACGCCCACAATAGAATCAAGTTGGGATAATCTTCCCATCAAATCAACATCAATATCAATTACTGAGCGTGATGGAATATTGTAAATAATTATTGGAATACCTGAAGAAGCTGAATCTAATGCCTCGTAATGAGCATACAAACCCTCAGGAGTAGGTTTATTATAATAAGGAGTTACTACTAATACCGCATTAGCACCAGCGCTTTCCGCGTGCTTTAATAGGTTAATAGCTTCTGCAGTAGAATTTGACCCAGTTCCGGCAATAATTGGTACTCTCCTATTACTCTGATCAATAACAATTTCTACTACACGCTCATGCTCATCATGAGTCAGAGTGGGACTCTCGCCCGTAGTTCCTACAGGAACTATTCCATCAGTACCTTCAGATATATGCCAATCGACAAGCTTTCTTAAAGCAGATTCATCAATTTCATTTCCTTTAAAAGGAGTTACCAATGCTACAATTGAACCTTTAAACATTCTTAAAATTATCCATCATCTTAAAATTCATTTATATTCGCCAATGATAACATCATATTTATCTATAATGGAATATATATAATTATTCATAACTTCATTCTTTATTTCATCACTATAATTAATAATTACTGATTGTTTTGCATCTTCAAAAGGTATTATTTCTTCAGGTAATACCTCAAATACATAAATTAAGTGATCACCATATATTGATTTAAAAGGACCATACCAAATATTATTTTCAAGGTTTAAGATATTTTCCGAAAAACCTGAGCCGAAATCTGAATCAATTGCTGTTTTATCTTTGTCAATAAAGCTATCGCCGTGAATAAAGGGCTCACCTATTTCTTTATTTGAGATATTTTCTGTATCGAGTAAATCTAGCTTTATATCCTCATAATTATTTTTTGGATCAGAAAAAAAAATATGCTTAAAGGAATATCTTTTATTTAATTTATAAAAATCTATATTTTCATTATAGTATTCGATTAAGTTTTCTTCTTTAACTTTATTTAAATTTTCGCTTTCTTTATAGAATTCTAATTTTTGAATTAATCTTCTTTTTATAATTTTATCATTTTGATCAAGGCCGAGCTTTAGGGCTTCGTGATATAATATTTCTTCTTTAATAAGATTATCTATTATCATATCTATTTCCTTTTTTATTGGAGGCCTTCCAGTTTGATCTTCCCAAATATTTATAAGATTTTTTATTTCTGGTCCCGAAATATATATGCTTGATTTTTGAGAAATATTAATTCCATAGAAAAGAGATAAAAATCCTATGAAAACACCTAAAAGTATAACAATTTTTTTTTTCAATTTAATCTAAGGGATATACCAAATTGGAGATGACCAAGCTCTCTCTTGAATAGTTGGCTTTAGATCGTTCCTTGGTTTTGTTCCTGCTCTGAGTGCATCCCATGTAGACCAACGGCATGTTGGATTCTCTATAACTCTCACATAATAAAAAGCTTTTAAATCAGGATCAAAATCAGGGTCAGACCAAAAAGTTTTTAATTCCTCATCACCAACATCAGCTGAAATAGAGCAATCAGCAATATTTACTCTTGCGCCATTATCAGGACATCTTTGAGTTACTTGATCAACTTCTTGACCATCAGAGCATACTACATCATATACTTTTTCAAATGGCTCAGCACTTCGATCGTCTATCCATCCTTTTACTATTTGTGCTCTCTGTAAGTTAGCACCATTTACTCCCTTTTTTGTCCAAATAATAAAATTAGGAATACTATTATTTGAATTAATAATATTACCTCCCATTGGCACACTTCTCTTATAAAGTTCACTTATTAAACTAGATGAATTTAGATCAATATCGTCAAGATTAAAACCGCCAAAAAATCTTAAAAGGATTCTATTTCCTGATGTCGCATATGTCTCTTTTCTTTTAAAAGCAGAGAAAATAGCCTCTCGTGTATTTTCCTCTGCCCAAACAGCAGCGATGCCAGATGCTCCCCACTCATCAAAACCTGCTCGCATATATTTTTGACCATCATAATCTACATAATTATATATATCTCTTTGCTCATCAGAAAGATTATTGATAAAGTCCAATTGTTCCTGAGGTATGGGTATTGAACCTCTTCCGACAGGAGTGCCATCTAAAATACCAACTTTTGAAAAGTAGTTGCTTTCATCAAATGATGAGGCGCCAGTATGTGTATCACTTGATCCAATAAAACCAAAATTATATGGATTACCCCCAAAACGTTGCTCTAACATTAAACCTTTTTTTAATGCATCTCTAACATAGCTTCCATCTGGTCTACTATATGTTGGAGGAACGCTTCCTACTCTGGTACTCATTATTTCAAAATCAGCCCACTCATCATTAGGAGATAATAAAGGATGTGTTTCAGATGTGCCTTTAACCTGAGTAATTTCTACAATTGGTTCATTTCGAATTCTTTGGTTTAAATATTGTGTATCCATTGTCGAACCATTAGCTTTATGGATTTCAAACATTCTTCCGTTTGACCCATTACTATTATGAGGAATCGCAATTGAATCAATTCCATTTTCACGCCATTTGTCCATTGTATTCCATAAATCCTCTGGATTAAGAGAGTCAATTCTTGTGTATGGTCTTATAGGTACTTTTGATGAACCAAAAATAACATTTCTATGGAGATTACCCATTCCCTCTGTTGAAGCAGTAAACTCATAAGCTATAAAAGTTGTAAATTTTCCGGGCTCGTAATGTCTTTCAGCAGCATTTGCAACATCGGACCATGCGGATTTATGGGTATCATAATCAAAAACATCCACAGCGAATGAATTATTATTTGTAAGATATGCTTTGATTATAGAGAAAATACTACCTAATTCAGCGAATGCCCCACTCCTTATTAATTCTCTAAAATAATAAAGCCTTTCTGGTGAGCTTTCGACAGTTAAATTCTCTTTTCTATTAACATTATGGAGAGTTTTAACATAGGGATGTTGGCCTGGCTTCGAATTAGGATCTGCCCAAGCAGGCATCATTCCCATAAAGAACCCATGATCAGTAACAGCATAGAAATCAAGAGGCTGTCTCAATTTCATATCAAAACCAAGGGGATGCTGAATTGTTCCTCCCTTTGCATATTTATAAGCGTCATCTGGAGTATTCGTAGTACCAAAGATAAATGCATCAAATGAATGCTTCGTATGGACATGAAGATCTCCAAAATAAACATTTTTATTCTCATTGAAATCTTTTGATTTAATGAATTCTTTCTTATCTTTTATACTGAAATCTTTTGTTTCTTGAGATGAATCTGAGCAACTAACTATAAATACTGCAATTAAGACTAAAAAATATCTCATACCCCACCCTTAAAACTTAATAATAGTTTATATTTTGACATATTTTATGTCAATATATGGCGGAGAGAGAGGGATTCGAACCCTCGATACGGTTGCCCGCATACTCCCTTAGCAGGGGAGCGCCTTCGACCACTCGGCCACCTCTCCGCATAATTAGCTAAAATGCCTATTTTACATATCAATGTAAAGATATTAAAATATATAATCGAAAGAGAGAAAAATGGAAAAAAAGTTATCAAATGAACAAAAGGAAATTTTGTATTCTTGTGGAACAGAAATTCCAGGTACAAGCGAGCTTCTTAATGAAAAAAGAAAAGGTGTTTATGTGACAGCTGATAAAGAATTACCTGTTTTTAAATCAGAACATAAATTTGAGTCTGGAACTGGTTGGCCTAGCTTTTATGAAGCTAATCATGAAAACATAATTCTAAAAGAAGATCGATCTCACGGAATGATAAGAACTGAAGTAGTTTCAAAAGAAGGTGAGCACTTAGGGCATGTTTTTAATGATGGTCCACAGCCAACAGGATTAAGGTATTGTATTAATGGGCTTGCTTTAAAATTTATTCCTGATGATGAATAAAAATTAATCATAATTTGTTTTAATAATATAAGCTGAAGCTATTGGACAAAAAGCAATAGATAAGCCACTTACTCCTGCTAATAAGGCAATTTGTCTCAAAAACAACTCCTCAAAACCATTAAAAATTAAAACATCTAAAGCTCCAACTCCAAAAACAAGAATAGGTAAGAATAAAGGTAAAATAATAATTGGCATTATTAAACCATGAATCTTAAGTGATAATATTAAACTTGATCCCATACAACCAATAAAGCTTAATGCAGGAGTCCCAATGATTAGAGTTACCATCATTGGTATAATGATTTCGGAATTAAGATTAACAAAAATTCCTATAATAGGTGTGACGATTATCATAGGCAGGCAATTTGCTAACCAATGTGAAAAAGATTTAATTAATGCATATCCATAGAATGTAATATCTTCGATAAGATAAATATCAAGAGTTCCATCATAGTAATCATCATGAAAAATATCTTCAAATGATAAAAACAATACTAAAATTATAGCTACCCAAATCAAACCTGGTGCAACATTAGTTAAAACACTATTTTGACCTTGTAATCCTATTGAAACTAGAAAAATAATTGCTGAATAAAACATCAAACTAAAAATATAGTTTGCTTTATATGAGAAAACTTTTTTTAATTCCCTCAGAAATATTAATCTATAAATTCTCATTCGGTAACTCCCAAATTAATAAATAAATCTGGGTTTTTTATTAAATTTTGATGGGAAACTATAATTGTAATTCCATCATTTTTACGGTGGTCTTCTATTTTACTTAATAAGAAATTAGACGAATCTTCGTCAAGAAATGAGAAAGGTTCATCCAAAAGCCATATTTTTTTATCCGCACAAAATAATCTTGTAAGTGCTAGTTTTTGTTTTTGACCTTGTGATAAATATCTGCATTGTGAATGAATTTTCGAACTTAGACCAAGTTTTTTTAAAATTTCATTATCATGCTTATTTTGATAAAACTCGGACCAAAATTCTAAATCTTCCTCCACTGTTAGATTTTGTTTAATGCCAGAATTATGCCCCAATAAAAAAACTTGATCTTTACTAATTAATATCTCACCTGAGTTATATGATCCTAATCCTGAAATAGCTCTTAAAAGAGTTGTTTTTCCTGAACCATTTTCTCCAGAAATTTTTAAAATTTCTCCAGTTTTTAAAGAAAAGCTTATGTTAGAAATAATTTTTATTCCTGATTGAGAACACGATAAATTATTAACAAATACTGACATTTAATTAGGCCTAAAATTTATTTTAAATACTTTAAAAACTGCATATATTCCTATAATGAAAATAAAAAACGGTCCAAACCAAAGCAATAAATTACCAAAATTAAATCTAGGTTTCATTAAAATGTAATCACCATATTTACTTCTCAAAAAATTAAAAATCTCATCGTCACTCTTTCCTTCATAAACCATTTTTCTAACAAGTTGCTTAAGATCTTTTGCTAGAGGAGCATCTGAGTCATCAATAGTTTGTGACTGACAAACCATACATCTTACTTGAAGGCTGATATCTGTCACCCTATCTTCATTATTCTGTATCTTGTCGTTAGCAAAAAGATTTCCTGATAAAAACATAAACATAATAAAAAAAGATATTTGCTTTGCTTGTTTAATCTTAATTCTTTTAACTAATGACAGCAAACCACCTATTCCCATAAATAAACCACCAATCCAAATTAGCATTATCATAGGCTTATACCATATTCTTATAACCCATGAGTCATCGTTTATTTGCTCCCCCAAAACAAGGTAAAATTGAGATAAATTACTACTAATAATTGCTGCCTCAGTAGTTTGAGATTGTTCGATTGGATAAAATCTTTTTTCTGGATAAAGAAAAAATTCATTATCATTTCTAGATAATTTGAATTTTCCTTTAGTGGTAATATAATTCTCAACAATTTCTTCATTAAAACTTTCAAATTTTAAAATATAGCCTGAGAAATTAATCTGATTAGTTATATCAATTTTACCTTCATATTCATTTTGGTGCGAACTTGAAATGCTTACACCTAGAATTAAAATCGCAAACCCAGAATGTGCAAAAAATGATGCCCAATTATTTAGGCCTTGAAACCTAATATGCGCAAGATTGTTTAAACTATTTAGAAAAAGCCACACCCCTGAAAAAAGACCTATAAAAATAATCAAAGATAAATTTTCAAACATAAAAAAAATAGCAATAGTTATAATTAAAGTCAGAGCTAATGGAATAGATATATTTCTTAATAAATTTTTAATACTATTTTGATTCCAAGCTAGTATTGGTCCTAAAGCAGAAAAAAAAGCTAGAAGTATTGCAAAAGGAATTACAGTAATATTATAAAAAGGTGGGCCAACCGAAATTCTATTGTTATTAATTGTTTCAATAATTAGAGGGTAAATTGTCCCTAGAAAAACTGTAAAAGCAATAACAGATAATAATAAATTATTGATTATTAAAAATGTCTCTTTACTAAAGAAATTTAACTCAATATTCGGTTGTTTTTTTATATAATTTTTTGCATAGATCGATAAGCTTAAAAGCGTTACAAGAAATAATAACAAAATGATAAATATACCTCTTGTTGGGTCTGAAGCAAAAGCATGTACAGAGGTGATTAATCCCGACCTAACAATGAATGTTCCAATTATTGATAAAATAAAACCTAATAATGAAAGCAAAACACTCCAATTAATAAGGATTTCCTTCTTTTCTAAAGCTAATAAATTATGAATTAAAGCCGTTGCAATGATCCATGGAACCAATGATACATTTTCAACAGGGTCCCAAAACCAATATCCACCCCACCCTAATTCGTAGTAAGCCCACCATGATCCAAGAGAAATACCTATAGTCAGAAACACCCAAGAAGTTAATGCCCAAATCCTTATATTTCTTGCCCATTCTTTATTAATTGTATTTCTTATCAAGCCCGCTAGAGCAAATGACCAGACAATTGATAGTCCAACATAACCTAAATATAAAAAAGGAGGATGAAAGGCTAGCCCAGGATCTTGAAGAAGAGGATTTAAACCGTACCCCTCTTCACTTATTATATTACTGCTCTCTAAAGGGTTTGATAAAAAATATAAATAAAAAACAAAACCAAAGGATAAAAAACCTTGAAATAATAATATTAAGCTTTTAGTTTCCTTTTTAAGTGATTGTTTATTAATAGTTATTAAGAAACCATAAAAAGCCATTACCCAACACCAAAGTAGCATTGACCCCTCATGACTACCCCAAGAACCTGAAATTTTATAAATCATAGGTTTTAAAGAATGGCTATTTTCAAGAACATTTTGGATTGTAAAGTCGGATATAATAAAACCATATATTAATATCAAAAATGCTAATGTAATTGATAAAAAATGAACAACAGCCATATAAGAAATAATTAAAGCATATTTAAAATACCCTTTGTTTAAAATAACAGTAAATAATTGAATAAATGAGGCTGATAAACCTAAAGCTATGAAAAAATTACCTAATTGACTAAGCACTATTTATCTCCATAGTCTTTTTTTAGAGCATTCTGGACTTCAGGAGGCATATAATTTTCATCATGCTTAGCTAAAATTGAGTTAGCTATAAACATCCCTTCTTTATTTACTGAACCCTCTGCAATAACACCCTGTTCTTCTTTAAATAAATCAGGGATGATACCTTTATAAAAAACTATCATTTCTTTGTTAAAATCAGTTATTGTAAAGTTTATAGAACCATCATTAAGTTGTTTTATTGATGATTCTTTAACCATTCCCCCTAATCTAAGTTTAGACATTTCATTTATTTCTTTAATGCTAATTTTTTGTTGTATTTCTGTAGGAGAATAGAAGAAAACAATATTATCTCTCAAAGCCCACAAAATTAAATAAATAGATGTAGCTATTGTTATAAAAAATAAAGATATTAAATAAATTCTTTTTTTTCTTTTAATCATTTTTCTCTTTGATTTTTTCAATTAGTTTTGAATTTTTTTGTGAAAGCAGTGTTGATGAAAAAAATAAAATTAAAATAGCTAAAAATGCAAAAAGATATGCTAGAAAAACAAATGCTGTGTGACTTGTAAACATATTCTTATTTTAACTATTTAGAGCTTAATGTATATGTTACATAACGTCTTAGGTTTAACTCACTAAAAAACCGTATAGAAAAAATATATAAAAACAAAAACAAAAATGAAACAAACATTACCAAAAGAGGTATTAACATATCTATGTGTATTGAAGGTGTGTCAAGTTTTGAAATAGTTGCCGGTTGATGAAGTGTTGTCCAAATATCAACAGAAAATTTAATTATAGGAATGTTAATAAAGCCAATAAGTGCAAAAATCGAAGAAATTTTATCGCCTTTTACGGGGTCATTGAAAGATTTCGAAACGATAATAAATCCTATATAAATGAATAACAAAATAAACATTGATGTTAATCTTGCATCCCAAACCCACCATGTACCCCACATTGGTTTTCCCCATAAGGAGCCAGTAACTAGGCAAATAAGAGTAAAAACAGCCCCTATAGGAGCAACGGATTTAGCGTATATAAACGCTACAAGATGTCCATATATCAGACCTATTAAGCTTGCTACGGCCATAGATGAATAAATAAATAAGGCCATCCATGCGGAGGGAACATGGACATACATAATTCTAACAGTTTCGCCTTGAAGATAGTCAGGAGGCGAATTGAAAATGGCAAACCATAATCCAATAATTAACGAAATTACAAAAGCTCCACAAAACCATGGTGAAAGAGCTTTAATATATCTCTCTAAAATACCTGGATTGACTAGTTGTAATTTCAATTCATTTCCTCTGTTGATCATTAAAGTAGTATTTTATATAAACAATTTCTATAAATTGTAATTATTTTCTTTTGGATAAAAAAATATAGTAGTATCGATAAATGATGAAGAACAACTATCAAAAATATTTAGAAACCCAAAGCAAAAATCTTATTGATTGGGAAAATATAGCAAATCAATCATTGAAGGAAAAAACCATTGATAACCTTAAAAAAAAATTTGATGGAAATTTAGAAAAAAAAATTCTTTATACAGAAGATGATGTAAATCTAGAGAATAACCACGCATATGCAAGAGGCCTAAAAGAAGAAATAAATGAATATCTTCCATGGCATATTTGTTCAATAGTTGATCCATCAAATGATAGTAAATTATATAATTCAAGAATTCTAAATGAATTAGAGCGCGGAGCCTCATCTGTTGAAATTAATTATATTTATGATCAAGAAAGTGAAGAAATTTTGAAAAATATTGACCTTTCTATAGCTCCTATTTTTTATAGAGATACATCAAACCCATTAGAAGGATGCTTACAATTTTTAAATTTAATAAATAATTGGGAACATAAAAATAAAAAAACCCCTTTAGGAGGATTAGAAGTTGATGTCATAGCTACAAGCTTTTCTAAATTTGAAAAGGATAATGAATTTAATCATACCGAGTTGATTAAAGGTTTAAGTAAAATTATCAAAGAGAACAAAAATCAAAATATTAATTTAATAAATTTTGATGGAGAGATGTGGAATAGCCTAGGCGCATCGTTAAATGAAGAAATAGCATTAATGTGTCTGAGTTTTATAGAGATGTTAAGAAGTAATATCATTGATGATGAATCACCCATAAACTTTACTATTTCTTTAGGTACTGATTTTTTCTTAAATATAGCTAAGATCAGATCCCTAAGAATTATCATTAATAATCTTTATGGGCATTTTGGTATTAATCCAAATTTCAAAATTAATGGTCGAACAGCTAATGAAATTATTTTCAAAGAAAGTCCTTGGGTTAATCAATTAAGAATTACAAATGCCGCTTTATCTGCAGCAATAGCAAATGTAGATAGACTAACATGTAATCATATAACTAATCCATTAGGGCAAGCACCAGAATTTGTCAGAAGGTTAACAAGAAATACGCATATAATTCTTCAAGAAGAGTCTAATATTGGAAAAATACAAGATGCTGCTGGTGGTTCTTATTATATAGAAAGCATTACAAAATCTATTGCAGATAAATCATTTGATTTTATTAAATCTATTGAAAAACAAGGCGGTATTCTTAGTTTATTAGAAAATAGAGAATTTATTAATAAACTCTCAGAAAACAAAACTAAGAAAGATAAAATGCTTGAAGAAAAAAACATAAAAAGAATTGGCGTCAATTTATACCCCGATAAAGAGATAAGAGAAATTAATATAAAGCCTTACGAAAAAATTGAATAATTATGAAAAATAAATTTAAAGAAATAGAAAATATTGATCTCAATTACGAAGATGAGAGTAGTCCAAATAATTTTAAGGCAAAAGAAAATATATTTACCACACCAGAAGGTATCAGTTTGAAATCTTTCTATACCAAGGATGATTTAACAGGTTTTGACCATCAGAATACCTATCCAGGAATAGATCCATTCGTTCGTGGTCCCTACCCAACTATGTATGCAAATAAACCTTGGACCATAAGGCAATATGCTGGTTTTTCAACTGCGGAGGAATCAAATGCTTTTTACAGGAGAAATCTTGAAGCAGGTCAAATGGGTTTATCTATTGCTTTTGATTTAGCTACTCATAGAGGCTATGACTCAGATAACCCTCTGGTTTCAGATGATGTTGGAATGGCTGGAGTTGCAATAGACTCAATATTGGATATGAGAATCTTATTCAAAGATATTCCCCTGGATAAAATGTCTGTATCAATGACAATGAACGGTGCAGTAATTCCGATCATGGCGCTTTATATTGTTGCTGCAGAGGAACAAGGTGTAGAGCCAGATCAGTTAAAAGGAACGATACAAAATGATGTTCTTAAGGAATTTATGGTTAGAAACACATATATATATCCACCAAAACCTTCTATGAGAATAATTTCTGATATTTTTGAATATACATCAAAAAATATGCCTAAATTCAATTCAATTTCAATTTCCGGTTATCATATGCAAGAGGCAGGAGCATCAGCTGATCTTGAGTTAGCTTATACTCTTGCAGACGGTTTAGAGTATATAAAAGCAGGAATAAACGCTGGATTACATATTGATGCTTTTGCACCAAGGTTGTCATTCTTTTGGGCAATAGGAATGGATTATTTTATGGAAATTGCAAAACTTAGAGCTGGAAGATTATTATGGGCGAATATTGTAAGAGATTTCAATCCTTCCGATTCACGTTCACTTGCATTAAGAACACATTGCCAAACCTCAGGCTATTCATTAACATCACAAGATCCTTTTAATAATATCACTAGAACCTGCATAGAGGCTTTATCAGCAGTTCATGGTCATACGCAATCACTTCATACAAACAGTTTTGATGAAGCAATAGCTTTGCCAACTGATTTTTCAGCGCAAATAGCTAGAAATACACAACTTTTTATTCAACATGAAACAGGTACTTCAGATGTTATTGATCCATGGGGCGGATCATTTTTTGTTGAAAAACTTACACATGAGCTTGCTAAGAAAGCATTAGGCCACATGAAAGAAATAGATAGTTTTGGCGGTATGACGGAAGCTCTTGAAAAAGGAATACCAAAAATGCGAATTGAAGAATCTGCTACCAAAGCCCAATCAAAAATTGACTCAGGTGAAAATACAGTTGTTGGGGTGAATAAATTCACATTATCAGCAAACGAAGAGGAAAAAATTGATTTTTTAAAAGTAGATAATTCAATGGTTAAGAGAAATCAAATTGAAAGATTAAATGAAATTAAAAAAACAAGAAACAACTCTAAAGTCGAAAAAATGCTTAATGAATTAACTCATGGGGCATCTAAAAATGGAAATGTTTTAGAGCTTGCTATAAATGCAGCAAGAGAAGGAGCTACTGTTGGAGAAATTTCTTCATCAATGGAAAAAGTGTGGAAACGACATAAAGCAAAAATTAATTTAGTTAAAGATATTTACGGAGAAAATTTTGACTCTGATACAATAAATATTGTTAGAAAAAAAGTTAAAGATTTTGAAATACGTGAACACAGAAAACCAAAAGTTTATATAGCTAAACTAGGACAGGATGGTCATGATAGAGGACAAAAAGTTGTAGGTAGTGCTTTGGCAGATATAGGTTTTGATGTAAATGTGGGACCATTATTTCAAACACCATCTGAGGCAGCTGAAGAGGCGATAAGTTTAGATGTAGATATAATTGCTGCCTCTTCTTTAGCGGCTGGACATCTTACATTAGTTCCAAAATTAAGAAGCGAACTTGATAACAAAGGTTATGAAAAAATTCATATAATTGTTGGCGGTGTTATTCCTAAAGAAGATTTTTCAACACTTATTGATGATGGGGCCTCTGCTATTTTTGCAACAGGAACAAATATCGTTAATTCAGCTATGGAAATGTTACAAATTATTGAGTCTTCTAATTCTGAGTAAACCTTATAAGACCTTCTTGGGCAACAGAAGCAATTAAATTTCCATTCAAATCAAAGATTGAACCTCTATTAAAACCTCTCGCTCCTGATGCTGAAGGACTATCTTGGTGATATAACAACCACTCATCTGCTTTAAAAGGTCGATGAAACCACATAGCATGGTCAAGACTTGCTGAGTGAAGGTTAGGATTCATAAAATTTACACCATGAGGATTTGTACAAGTATCAAGAAGAGTCATGTCAGACATATAGGCAAGAACACATTGATGAAGAGAAACAATATCAGGTAATGATGACCTAGCTTTAAACCATATATAATTTTGAGGTTCTTTAGGTTCAGGACTCATAAGATCTACAGGGTTTATAGGTCTTACCTCAACAGGCCATTCCTTATTAAAGCTCTCTTTATATTCATCGGGAAGCTTATCTATAATTTTTTTCCTTAATTGATGTTCAGATGGTAAATCTTTAAAACTTTCAACCTCAGGCATAGAGTCTTGGTGATTAAGCCCATCTTCTTCAATTTGGAAAGAAGCAGACATGTTAAATATTTTTTTGCCATGCTGAACAGCAACTACTCTTCTTGAGGTAAAAGATCTTCCATCACGAGCTCTATCAACCTCATATAAAATTGGAACCTTGGGATCTCCAGCTCTTAAAAAATATGCGTGCAATGAATGGCATATTCTATTTTCTACTGTTCTACTTGCAGCAACTAAAGCTTGTCCAATTACTTGGCCACCAAAAACTCTTTGCCATCTATCACTTGGGCTTTCCCCCCTAAAAAGATTCACTTCAATTCTTTCAATGTCAAGAAGGTTGATTAAATCTTCAAGTTTATCATTCATGACCTATCGAGCCTTTTGATTAAAAAGTAGTGATCTTGCTTTCTTTGCTTCTTTAGTTTTTTCAGAGAGACCTGATTTTGATGCCTTAGCTAGCATTCTCATAGCTTTACCAACATCTAATCCTTTCTGAACAGCAGGTCTTGCTCCAACTTTCTCAAACCACTTAAATAAATGTGGAAAATCTTTTAACTTTTGTCCTTGCATTTTCATTGATACTTTTGATGGCAAAATCCATCCCCAGCAAGCCATATCTGCAATAGAGTATCTTCCAGCTAAATATTCATTTTTTCTTAATTGTTTATTCATTACACCATACAGACGATTTACCTCATTTGTGTATCGTTTTTTAGCATAAGTTAATTTTTCTTTTGTGAATTGTGGAGCATACATTCTAAAATGATGTGCTTGTCCTGCCATCGGACCTAATCCACCCATTTGCCAAAAAAGCCATTGATCAACATTTGACCTTTCACGTTCATTTTTCGGATAAAATTTACCAGATTTTCTACCTAAGTATTGAAGAATAGCTCCCGATTCAAAAACGGAAATTGGTTTTCCTCCAGGACCATTAGGGTCAATAATAGCTGGAATTCTATTATTTGGAGATATCTTTAAAAAAGAAGGTTTAAATTGATCTCCTTTTCCAATATTAACGGGAATTATTTTGTAAGGAATCTTACTTTCTTCAAGCATTATAGAAATTTTCCATCCATTTGGAGTATCCGCAAAATATAATTCTATAGGTTTATTAGTCATATCTTTACCCTCTCATACTAACTAAGTTTATCATTTAGTAGTTCATTGACAAGTTTTGGATTCGCTTTTCCATTAGTTTCTTTCATAACTTGACCAACAAACCAACCCATTAATTTTGGCTTTAATTTAACTGCTTCAACCTGATCAGGGTTTTCAGTTATAATAGCATCTATGATCTTTTCTAATTCCCCCGTATCAGAAACTTGTTTCATACCTTCTCTTTCTACAATTTTTTCAGGGTCCTCATCTTTCTCAAGCATCATTTCAAAAACATCTTTAGCAATCCTGGTTGAAATAATACTCTCCTCTATTAATTTTATTAATTTTGAAAAATTATCTATGCTTATTGGGCTATCAGAAATTCCAAAACCTAATTTGTTCATCGCTGCAAAGAACTCACCTGTGATCCAATTTGCAGCAATTTTTGGATCTCTTCCTTTAGCCACCTCCTCAAAAAATAATGCTGTCTCAATTTCTGAAACAAGAATATTTGCGTCATATGCCGATAAAGAATATTCTCTCTGGAATCTTTCTTTTTTATCATCTGGTAACTCAGGAAGCTTGGATCTAATTTCATCTATTACATCTTCCGAAAAAGATAGAGGCAGAAGGTCTGGATCGGGAAAATACCTATAATCATGAGCTTCCTCTTTACTTCTCATCGACCTTGTTTCTCCTTTTTTTGGATCAAATAATCTTGTCTCCTGTTTAATATCTTTTGATTCTTCCAGTAGCTCTATTTGTCTTCTTGCCTCAAAATCAATTGCTTGACCTATAAATTTTATTGAATTTACATTTTTAATTTCACATCTCGTACCTAATTCCTGACCTGGCTTTCTAACAGAAACATTAATATCTGCCCTTAAGGAGCCCTCCTCCATATTTCCATCACAAGTTCCTAAATATCTCATGATGCTTCTTAATTTTTTTATATAAGATTGAGCCTCTTCTGCTGACCTAATATCAGGCATAGAAACAATTTCCATAAGAGCAACACCTGAGCGATTTAAATCAACATAAGAATATTCTGGATGTTGATCATGAAGCGATTTTCCAGCATCTTGCTCAAGATGCAATCTCTCAATTCTAATTGTTTTACTGTTATTATCATCTAAATCAATTGTTACAGAACCTTCCCCAACTACGGGTTGTTGGTATTGAGATATTTGATAACCCTGAGGTAAATCAGGATAAAAATAATTTTTTCTGTCAAAAATTGAATAATTATTTATTTTTGCATTCAATCCCAGACCAGTTCTAATTGCCTGCTCTACGCAAACCCAATTAATTACTGGCAGCATTCCAGGCATACCAGCATCTACAAAACTTACCTGTGTATTGTGTTCGCCTCCAAATTTAGTAGATGCTGAAGAAAAAAGTTTGGAGTTAGAAATTATTTGTGCATGCACCTCAATTCCAATTACAACCTCCCAATCACCAGTTTCTCCTTTAATAAAATTATCCATTAATCCACCATTTTTCAGGAGTTAAATCAAATTTTGCAGATTTTTCAATACATGACGCAATGGAAAGTATTGATTCCTCATCAAATGAATTTCCTATTAATTGCATACCAATTGGTAAATTTCCTTTATCTAGCCCGACAGGAACAGATACAGCTGGAAGACCTGCTAAATTTACTGGAACTGTAAAAGCATCATTTAAGTACATTTCTAAGGGATCTTTATTTTTATCTCCAATCTCAAAAGCAGTTGAAGGTGTTGAAGGTCCGTAAATAGCATCAACTTTTGAGAAAGCTTCCTTAAAATCTTGTGATATCATTGACCTAACTTTTTGAGCTTTTAAATAATAGGCATCATAATAACCTGATGAAAGTACATAAGTCCCTATCATAATTCTTCTTTTTACCTCATTACCAAACCCTTGAGCTCTAGTTTCTTCATACATTTCAATAATATTTTCGGCATCCGCCCTGTGTGTATATTTCACACCATCATATCGAGCTAAGTTAGAAGACGCTTCTGCGGGAGCAATAATATAATAACAAGGTAGTGCATATTTAATATGAGGAAGTGAGATATCTACAATTTCAGCACCAGAATCAATAAGCCATTCTTTTCCTTTTTCTATGAAGGAAGAAATATCTTCTGAAATACCATCAGCTTCATACTCTTTTGGAATTCCAATCTTCATGCCTTTTATGCTTCTATCAGTTGCGTTTACAAAATCTGGTATTTCTTTATATGAGCTTGTGGAGTCTTTTGGGTCATGACTACAAATGGAATTAAGTATTAGTGCGCTATCTTTTACATTTCTTGTAATTGGTCCAGCTTGGTCCAAGGATGAAGCAAAAGCTATAATACCCCATCTTGAGCATCTTCCGTAAGTAGGCTTTAATCCAACAGTACCAGTAAATGAGGCAGGTTGCCTTATTGAGCCACCAGTATCAGTTCCTAATGATGCTAATCCTATACCAGCAGCTACAGAAGCTGCCGAACCGCCAGATGATCCGCCAGGCACAGTAAAATTCCCTTTGCTGTTTTTCCAAGGATTTTTAACCTCACCATAAAAACTTGTTTCATTTGATGAACCCATAGCAAATTCATCATTATTTAATTTACCTAAAAGAATAGCACCATCATTCCATAGATTTTGAGTAACTGTAGATTCGTAGGGAGGTATAAAATTTTCAAGCATTTTACTTGAGGCTGTTGTTTTAATTCCTTTAGTACAAAACATATCTTTGATACCGATTGGTATGCCATCTAAAAGATTTTCTTCACCCTTTAAATACCTATTATCACTATCAATGGCCTTTTCTCGGGCAATATCAGCAGTTTCAGTGATAAATGCATTTAATTCTCTACCATTCTCCATAGATGAAACATGAAAATCAATTAATTCGGAAACACTAAAGTCTTTTCTTTTCAAACAAGTAATTGTCTCGTGAATTGATAAATGTGAAAAATCAGTCATTAGTCGACAACCTTTGGAACAAGAAAAAATCCATCTTCAGATTTCGGTGCATTTGATATCACTTCATCACGATACCCTCCGTCATTAACCTCATCAGCTCTATACTTTATATCCTCCTCACCAAAAGAAGAAAAAACTGGATTAATTCCCTCGGTATCCAGTTCTGATAATTGCTCAATCCAATCCATAATATTTCCTAACTCAGATGTAAGGTTGTTAACTTCTGTCTCAGTTAATGAAATTCTTGATAATTTCGCAATTCTTTCAACTAATTTATTATCTATAGTCATTATCTAATGTTCCTTATTATCACTAAATACCAAAGTCCTTGATGCATAGCAAATAACAATTTACTTTGGTTATATGTATACTGATGACCCACAAGAATTCTATAATAATTTAAATAAAGAATTACCGCTACTTGGTATTGATCCAGGTACAAAAAATATAGGTCTTGCTATTTCGGATATTAATAAAACGATTGCAACGCCTTTAGATGTTTTAAAAAACAAAAAATATAAAGATTTAGTTAATTTTATAAATGAAACTCAAAATAATCATGGACTTAGCGGTATAGTGATTGGATATCCAATAAATATGGATGGAACAATTGGTCCCAAAGCTCAGTCTAGTAACTCTTTAGCTGATAATCTAAATAAAGATACTGATTTACCTATTCTTTTATGGGATGAAAGGCTTTCAACTACTGTAGTTGAAAAAATGTTAATATCTGCAGATATTTCTAGAAATAAACGAAAGAAAAATATCGATAAACTTGCCGCAAGCTATATTTTGCAGGGTTTTCTTGATCTTGCATCAAAACTTAAAGAGTCATAATAGTACACTTAATATTCATTTTTAATGATATTAATCAGTATATTATCCTAATTTATTAAACCTTAAAGGAGATGTAGAAATGTTTAAAAAGAATAAATTTTTAAAAAAATTAATTATGAAAGAAACATCAAAGAAATAAAAATTTAAATAGAAGAAAAGCAATACCTTGGTCTATTTACTTATTAAAAAAATTAATTCAGGATTATTTTTTCTAATAGAGCCATTCTACACCATAAGCCATTTCGCATTTGTTCAAAATATTTTGCTCTTTTATCTTTATC